>Ga0256407_10000506_pt1 | contig 93053 bp, 68 predicted proteins | sample RumenRJG_04DNA_FD_193489 | JGI IMG/M metagenome (GOLD analysis project Ga0256407, IMG submission 193489) | Bovine rumen microbial communities from Lethbridge, Alberta, Canada - RJG_04 | ecosystem: Host-associated > Mammals > Digestive system > Stomach > Rumen | place: Canada: Alberta... | reverse complement strand
TATATATAATAAGGTACACGCACGGCTCAAAATTGAAAAATTAACCAATTAACCAATTAACCTTTTAACCTTTTTGGTCGTGAGGTTCGCCTGACTATAGTCAATAAGTGGGGCTTTGTCTGCTGACAGATCGGGGTGATGTCTGCTGACATTGCGAGCCTTTGTGGGCATCGGAAGCCTATCCGTTTCCAAATAATGAAAAAGATTGGAAACGGTTTCCAAAAAAGCAGATAGTTTGGAAACGGATTTGCGTGTACATGATATAGTCCGTAACTTTGTAGCGTCAATACCGACGTCTGAACGAATCAAGCGAGATTTAATGGAGGGGGAGTGAGGACAGCAGGTCAGCCACCACGAAGCTGCTGCCGCCTACGTAGATGAAGTCGTCGGGTTGAGCATCGGCGAGGGCGGCTTGGTAAGCCTGAAGGACGGTGGGGTAGCTTTTGCCTTTGAGTCCGTAGGCTTTGGCTTTCTTTCGGATTTCCTCATGAGGCAGGGCACGTTTCACGCTGGCTTGACAGAAGTAGTAGGTGGCATGTTGGGGCATCATGGCGAGTACGCCACTAATATCCTTGTCGTTGACCATGCCGAACACGATGCGCATAGGTGCGTGTACCTTCTTTAGTTGTTTGGTGATCCATCGGAAACCGCCCACGTTGTGACCTGTGTCGCAAACCACCCGTGGGGCTCGCTGCAAGGTCTGCCATCTGCCCATCAGTCCAGTCATCTCGCAGACATGGGCAAAGCCTTCCTTAATGTCCTCGTCGGAGATGCGGAAACCACGTTCCTTCAGTCGGCTGATGGCACAGAGAATGGTGCTGGCGTTCTTCTGTTGACAATAGCCTCCAAGTTCGCCATAGACTCTTCCGTAATTTCTTGTGTCATAGTTGATTCCTCCTTTTGTGCTAAACCGATGCTTGATGACCTCCTTCTCTTCTTCTGCCAAGTAAATGGAGGCATTCATCTCCTGAGCTTTAGCCTCGAAAACGGGACGTGTTTCCTTGACCACCTCGCCAATCACAACAGGGATGCCAGTCTTGATGATGCCCGCCTTTTCGCCGGCAATCTTAGCCAAGGTGTTGCCCAGGAACATAATGTGGTCGAAGCTGATGTTGGTGATGACGCACACCTCTGGTGAGATGATGTTGGTGCAGTCCAGACGACCGCCCAGACCCACTTCGACGACTGCCACATCCACCTGCTGTTCGGCAAAGTATTTGAATGCCATCGCTGTGGTGAGTTCGAAGAAAGAAGGGTGGAGGGGTTCGAAGAAGGAACGGTGCTGCTCGACAAAGCCGATGACATATTGTTCACTGACCATCTCACCATTCACTCGGATGCGCTCACGAAAGTCCACCAGATGGGGCGAGGTGAAGAGTCCTACCCTGAGTCCTGATGCTTGCAGAATGGCTGCCAATGTGTGTGAGCAGGAGCCCTTTCCGTTGGTGCCAGCTACATGGATGGTCTTGTAGTGCTGATGGGGATGCCCGAAGTGTTCATCGAGCTGATGGGTGTTATAAAGTCCCTCTTTGTAGGCATCGCCTCCGACATTTTGGAACAGGGGTGCCGACGTGAACAGATAGTTGATTGTCTCTTGATATGTCATGCTTTTGTTATAATTTGTTACAAAGGTAAAGAAAAGTTGGGAGTTTGGAGTTAGGAGTTGGGAGTTTTTTGTATCTTTGCACTGATTATATGACTCATGATACCTAAAACCTGCATCCATGCGACTTAAAGCCCGCATATTATCCATCATCATCGTACAGGCTGTTCTCCTCTGCCTTGTGGCATGTGGAGAGGCAACTGTTGATGTGCAGCAGAGCGAGATGGATTCGCTGAATATGCTGGCGTATTATGCGAAGTACCGTTCGCTGGACGAGGCTTCGGACTATGTGAATGAGGTGCTGGATGGACATGCCACATCCACCTATCGCGACGGTTTGCACGAGGCATTGCTGAACAAGGGCGATGTGTATGGCATGAGGATGGATTATGATTCGGCACAGGTGTGCTATCAGCAGGTGCTGGAGGAGTCGAACAACGACCTGATATGTAGCATGGCGGATGTGGACATGATGTCAGTCTGTCTGATGCTGTCGATGAGCAAGGAGTTCTATGACTATCGAAGTGATGCCCAGGAGCGCATGGCGAATGTGGAAGAGGAATGTGAGGACATGACAGAGCACCAGAAGGTGGTGTGGAACGGAGTGCAGACGGAATATCACTTCGTGTCGATGAATTATTTCATCAAGATGCGTCAGGACGAGGGTGTGAAAGAGGAGTATGACTGGCTTGAAACGCATCAGGATTTGTTTGCGAATGATTCGACCAAGCAATCGACATACCTGTTTTTGAAGTCCATCTATAACTTCACTGACGAAAAATCGGCTGATGCTGCGGATGAGATGCAACGCAACCTGATACGTTTGCTGTCGATGAGCCGTCAGAACGGAAATGTCTATTTTGAGATTTCAGCGCTGAACGGTCTGGCGAAGTCCATCATGACGAGTGGCGAACTGAAACCTTCACGTTGGGTGTTCATTGAGGAACTGATTGGCGAGTTCGGCTTTTTGCCTTTGGAATATAGGTTGGCCAACAGGGCGTTGAGATTGGCACAGATGTATGGTAATGACTTTGTGCAGACAACGGTGCAGGTCACGCTTTCCGATTATTACTTGAGGAATGGGGAGGACAGTTTGGCGATTGTGCAGATGGAAGATGCGCTGGAACTGATCAACAAGCATCATCAGAAGATGGCACGAAATAGCCAATCAACTGAAGGTGCTGATCAGGAGAGATTGTATGTTTATACCACCAATGCGGAAGACACGATATCGACAGAGATGCGCTGGATTATGAATCCTGATGTGGTGGCTGTGCCTGAATGGATGTCGATGGTGAGGGAGCAGTTGAGCGTGGTCTTTGGTGCAATGGGTTTGAAGGCAGAATCTGACTACAACCATAACATTTACTTTGATATTCTGGATGCCACCCGTCAGGATCTGCGTGTGGTGCAAGAGGAAGGGCATCTGAAGCAGGAAGAGCACACGCTGAACCTCTTGTTGTGGGTGTTTGGTGTCGCCATTGTGGTGCTGGCTTGGTTGTTGTATGTGTATAACAAGCGAAGCCGTGAAGAGTATCGGAAGAAGGTGAGGATGCTGAGCAAGGTGATAGAGGTGTGCAAACACCTGTCGTCTGCTTTGTCGGAGGAGATAGAGGATGAGGAGGATTTGGAAGAGACACTGCATAAGATAGCTGATGCGGATGTGGAACGTCTGTTCCCACAAGTGAAGGGTCAGGACTGGACGAAGGTGGATTACCAGACGATGAAGGGGCTGGACAAGGAACTGTTCCATGTGCTGCTGGTGTTCTACGACTGGATGAAGCAGAAGGGCTTGCAGTATATTCAGTTCTCAGAAGAGGAACAGCGGTTGGAGAGTGAGACCTTTGTGTTTGAGAAGCGTCTGGAGGAGAACAAGCGTCAGTATATCGAGAAATTGACCTCGATGTCGATTGTGAATGGTATCACCCCTTTCCTTGATAGAGCTTTGCATGAAATCAACAAGTTGAAGACGGACAAGAATGCCACGCCAGAGATGGTGCGTGAGCGATTCCAATATCTCAGCGAACTGATTGACAAAATCAACGACTATAACGATGTGTTGGGTCATTGGGTGAAGATACGTCAGGGTATGGTGACGCTGAACATCGAGAACTTTGCCCTGAAGCCGTTGTTCGACACCTTGCGTCATGGCACGAAGAGTTTCGACATCAAGGGCGTTGCCTTGAAGGTGGATGAGACGGAGGCTGTGGTGAAGGCAGACAAGTCGCTGACACTCTTTATGATGAACACGCTCTTGGACAATGCACGAAAATATACACCAGCAGGTGGACAGGTGAAATTGTCGGCAGAGGAAAAGGATGACTATGTGGAGGTGTCGGTGACAGACACGGGTCATGGTATGTCGGCAGAGGATGTTGATACGCTGAACAATGCGAAGGTGTATGATTCTAGTAAGATAGGAACGGAGGGTGCGAATGCGTCGGACATCCAGCAGAACAAGGGCTTCGGATTCGGTTTGATGAACTGCAAAGGCATCATCGGAAAGTATAAGAAGACCAACGCTGTGTTCCATGTGTGCGAGTTTGGAGTGGAGAGCGAGATAGGGAAAGGAAGCCGTTTCTTCTTCCGCTTGCCGAAGGGCGTGCTGAAGCTGGCGATGTGTGTGGTTTTGCTGATGCAGTGTCTGGTGATGAAAGCAGAAGTGCATCTACCTGATGCGGAAGTGTATGCCGACAGCATCTTCACAGCCAATGTGATGGGCAATTACGAACAGGCGATACTGTATGCTGATTCTGCCATTGAGTGCTTCAACCGATACTATCTGGAGCAGGTGCCGAAGGGTAAGCATCTGATGACGCTGGAAGGTCCTGAGATGGCGGAAGTGGAGTGGTGGATGTCAGGCATGGACACAGATTATGAACTGATCATCGGCATCAGAAACGAGGTGGCGATTGCGGCCCTGTCATTGAACAGGAATAGCCTCTATCATTATAATAATGAGGTGTTCACAAGGCTGTATAAATTGACGAGCACAGACCCAACGTTGGAGAATTATTGCAACGACATCAAGATGGCGAACCGCAACAAGAAGACAACGGCAATCCTGTTGGGCGTACTGCTGTTCCTGGTGCTGGCTACTTATTTCTTCCTGCACTATCGCAACACGCAGCTGTTCATCTTCAATCTGAGGCAGTTCATTCAGCTGAACAACAACGTCTTCACAGCAACAGAACAGACGTTGCCCGATGTGCTGCATCAAAACCTCAGCGACATCAAGATGGCGGACACGGTAGGCATGATGGTGCCTCCGAAAGACTCGTCGGGCAAGAGCCAGTACTTCTTCACAGGCGTTGTGGCTGAACGGAATGTGTATGAGAGCATGATGGAATCGGCCTATCGTCAGCAGAAGGAGGTGATCAGCAACAATGGACGTTTCCGTGCTTATCCCATGTTCGTGCCAGGTACAGACGACCAGGTGACGGGTGTGATGGGTGTGCATTTCGTTGATGGAAAGTTGCAGGACGAAGAGTCGCTCATCATCAATCTGGTGGCACAGTTCATGAGCATCCATGCCTATTTCTCCTCTTACAAGGTGGATGAGATGAAGGAGCTGCTGGAACTGAAACAGGATGAACGTCTGCGCATCGACAACGAGCAGCAGAAGGTGTATGTGAGGAATCAGATTATGGACAACTGCCTCTCGACCCTGAAGCATGAGACGATGTACTATCCGAACCGTATCAAGCAGATTGTGGATGTGGCACTGGCTGATGTTGATGCTTCTGTCGATGATGCCACCATCAATGATGTTGATGAATTGCTTTCGTATTATAAAGAGGTGTTCAACATCCTGAGCACTTGTGCTGGCAAGCAGGTGGAGAAGGTGCTGTTCAAGCGTACGATGATTTCTGCCCATGATATTGGCGAGATGGCAAAGCGCTCGTTCAAGAAGCAGCAGAAGAAGGCGCAGAGCAGGACATCCCTGAAGGTGTCGGAGGCATCAGGACAGGCGATACAGGGTGACAAGATTTTCATCCAAACCCTTCTCGACAACATCATCTCCCTCTATTTTGAGCATGAATCTGGTGGAGATTTGCTGTTGGATTTTGATGTTTCGGACGGTTTTGCTAAATTTGCATTCACGGACACGAAGTATCGATATGCAGAAGAGGACATTCCGCAGCTCTTCTATATAGATAATGTGAAGTATGACGCGAAGAGTGACACGCTCTCTGGAGCGCAGTACATGATTTGTCGCCAGATAGTCAGGGAGCACGATGCATACTCCTCACGTCGGGGATGCCGCATCTATGTGGAGAACAATGGGGACGGGTCGAGCTTCGTCTTTACCCTTCCAATGGTGTAGAAATAACTTAAATACTAAAAATAATGGATCCATTTAAAGTAATTATTGTTGAAGATGTCGCCCTCGAAATGAAGGGCACAGTGGAAATATTCCGTTCGGAGATTCCTGAGGCAGAGATTGTCGGCACTGCCATGAATGAGACCGAACTCTGGCGACTGATGCGCGACAGTCAGCCCGACCTCGTGCTGCTCGACCTCGGTCTGGGTGGCTCTACAACGGCTGGTGTGGATGTGTGCAAACAGTTGCGTCGTCGCTATCCCGATGTGCATGTGCTCATCTTCACGGGCGAAATCATGAATGAGAAGCTCTGGGTGGATGCCCTCGATGCAGGTACTGACGGCATCATCCTGAAGAGTGGTGAACTGCTCACGAAGGGCGATGTGCAGAGTGTGCTGAACGGCAAACGCATGGTGTTTAATCAGCCCATCTTGGAGAAGATTCTGCAACGCTTCCGCAGGTCAGTCCTCAATGAGGCGATGCGTCAGGAGGCTTTTCTTGACTATGACATTGATGAGTACGATGAGCGTTTCCTCCGTCATCTGGCATTGGGCTATACGAAGGACATGATTGCTGGCTTGAAAGGTATGCCATTTGGTGTGAAGTCTATTGAGAAGCGTCAGAACGACCTCACAAACCGTCTCTTTGGCGAAGACCACGAGCCTGTCAATGCCACCCGTCTTGCCACGAAGGCTATCGAACTGCGCATCCTCGACATCGATAATCTCGAACCTGACGACGAATGACGTACAAAGACCATATCCAACGACTCCTGAAATACCTCTTCTGGGGTATGCTCATTGCTCTTGTGCTCCTGCTCTTCATCTCGTGGGTGCTGAGTGTCTATGTGGATGGTGTGCAGGGGTTGCTAACCACGCGTGGCATTCGTTGGATGTGTGTCAACATTGTACCTAATTTTGCATCTGTCCATATCGCCAAACTGATGCTGGGCTTGATGGCAATCAGTGTACTACGGGAATCAGGCATTCTGAGAGCATTCCGTTCTCACATCTCTCTGAAACAGCGGCGTGCGCTGCAAATCACGGGAGTGTCTGTCGTGGTTGTCTTGATTTTGTTCTCATTGTTGTTGCTGTTGCCTGACCCTGTGCTCCTCAGCGCATTCGGCACCCTCCACAACTCTGCGTTCTCTAAGGGACTCTTCGGTTTGTTGGCTTGCCTCGCCATCATCATCGGCAATGTCTATGGCTACACTTCTGGGCGTTTCACCACCATGCGTGACTTCATACAGGCACATGCGTCCCTCTTTGCAGCCATTCCCAACTATTTCGTGATGCTTTTCATAGCAAGTCAGTTTCTCAATTGTCTCGATTATACGGGCATCCTTCCATTGTTGGGCGACGATGGCACTGTGCTTTATGTGCTGAAGGGATTCCTGTATAACGGCACATTGTTATTATATATCCTTCTGGCGTTGTAGCCTTTCCATGAAGCCTTATTAGTGCTTCATTCCTTCCTTGCAGAAATCCTTGATGCCGCAATCCTTGCATTGGGGTCTTTGGCTCTTGCACACATACCGTCCGTGCAGAATCAGCCAATGGTGTGCCCTCGGGATCAGTTCCTCTGGAATGTTCTTCACCAGTTCCTTCTCCACTGAATAAGGTGTGGTGCATTTGTCTGACACCAATCCGATGCGATGACTCACTCTGAACACATGCGTATCGACAGCCATTCTTGCCTTATCAAAAGCCACGCTCAGCATCACATTCGCAGTTTTTCTGCCCACACCAGGCAATGCCACCAAGGCGTCAAAGTCGTTAGGCACTTCACCCCCATGCCGTTCCATCAAGAGCTTTGCCATTCCCACCAGATGCTCTGCTTTGCTGTTCGGATAGCTTACGGACTTCACATAGTGCAGCACTTCCTCCTTCGTGGCTTTTGCCATCACTTCAGGGGTAGGGAATGCCTCAAACAAAGCTGGCGTCACCATGTTCACCCGCTTATCCGTGCATTGTGCTGACAGCATCACAGCACAAAGCAACTGAAATGGATTGTTGTAATGCAATTCCGTATTTGCCTCTGGCATCGCCACTTGGAAGTAGGCCATGAATCGCGCATATCGTTCTTTCTTCGTCATCTCTTTTATAATCCTATAAGTCTTATAAATCCTATTGGCCCTATAAGTCTTATATGTTTTATTCAAACCAATGATGGGCAACAGCCTTATTGACCATTGCCCATCACTTTTCTTGTTCAAAAGTAGTTAAGCCTCAGCAGCTACTGGCTCGATAGATACTGTGCTGCGGTTTTCGCGGCCACGCTTGAACACTACTACACCGTCAATCAGTGCATACAGTGTGTCATCCTTGCCAATACCTACATTCTTACCAGGGTGATGCTTTGTACCACGCTGACGAACGATAATGTTGCCAGCCTTAACTGTCTCACCACCGAAGTGCTTCAAACCGAGTCGTTTTGAGTGTGACTCACGGCCGTTCTTAGAACTACCTACACCTTTTTTATGTGCCATGTTGAATAAACTGTCTTAGATTGTTAAACGATTTGAGTTTTTTGAAAACGTCAAGCGTGTGAGCTTGTTATGCTACAACAGACTTGACGAGAACCTGAGTGAACTGGTCACGATAGCCTCTCAGCTTGCGGTAGCCCTTACGACGACGCTTGTGGAACACGAGCACCTTGTCACCCTTGATGAGTGGAACCAGCACCTCGAGCACAACCTTTGCGCCCTCCACTGTGGGAGTTCCTACTGTTACTACACCGTCGTTGTCTGCCAACAACACTTTCTCAATCTCAACAGTTGCACCGGTCTCCACATTCTGCATGTGGTGAACGTAGAGCTTCTTGCCCTCTTCAACCTTGAACTGCTGACCCTGAATTTCTGCAATTACGAACATTTTGTTTTTGAATTATTTAGGGTTCCACCGGCAGGCGGAGTACCACTCTGTACCCACTTGTTCGAGCCTTTCCAGCATAAATCGGCTGCAAAGTTACGACATTTTCCCAAACCCACCAAACATTTTCACATTTTTATTCGAAAAATCATTACCACTTCATGAGTTTCTGTAGGAAGGGGGTGAGTTCGTTGGCCATCTTCTCGTGCTGTCGCATGGAGGGGTGCCAGTCGGCGCCGTAGCCGAGACTGCCGTCGTGGGGCGTGAAGTCGAAGCGATAGACTTCTGCATCGCCTTGCTGGTGGGCATAGTCAACGGTGGTGTTCATGGCTTGCTGGGCAGAGAGGAGTTGCTGACCGTTCATCATGCACCCACAGAGGAGAACGATCTTTGCTTTAGGGTAGTGACTGCGCACCTGTTTGTAGAGTTGCTTGAAACCATTGAGAAGCAGGACGGAGTCGGCACCTTGAGTGGAGGTGTCGTTGGTGCCAAGGTTGATGCAGACGACATCGGGGGTATAGCGCGAGAAGTCCCACTTCTGTTGATCATTATATAATAATGTATAGGGGTATTCGGTATTCATGTTCACCTTGTCGCCAGTCTTCGGACCATTGTAGCTTCGATAGACACCAATACCGCTACGTGCCACCACAAAGGCTTGCGCATTGAGGTTGCGAGCTGTGCGGGCAGCATAGGTGTAGTAGAAGTTGGCTGTCTCTTCCGTGTAGTGCTCTGCTTCAGAGTTGGCTTCGATGCCATAGCCGCAAGTGATGGAATTACCGATGAACTCTATCTTACGTGTGGGCAATGGGGCGGCAGGAGCAAGTGTCTTGCCTTTATCGACGAAGAAACCATGAAACTCTGGAACGTTCTCGTAACCCTCGCCGATGTAGGTGACAATGGCTTGGTGAGTGCCGTCTGCTAATCCATTGGCAAGGTTTGCGACGGTGTTTCCGAGGAAGGACACCTTGAAAGGCTCGCCTCCGTCAATCTCCACCATGAAGTAGCCGCTATGGAGTTTGCACATCATCTCCAGCGAAGTGCCCGTGAATCCAGTACGAATCTGTACACCAGGATAGGTGAACGCTGGATGCATGGGATCAGAGTCATCAATGCGTCCGATATACTGGATATTGGTGTCGTTCGGATGGTAAAGCGTGTATTGTGTGCTCTTCTCTTGTGCATGAAAGCATTGGCTGAAAAACAGCGATGCCATGAGTCCTAATAGATATTTCTTCATTTTTTTGCCTTTTTGATGCGGATGATGGATACGGAATAATTTGGTACGTCAAGCGTGAACTCGCTGCCGATGGTGAGGGTGCGGGTTGTGTTCACATCCCATTCACGTTGACGGTCAGGTTCGTTCTCTTTCGATAAGACTGTCAAATCAGCTGTGGTGCTGTAACCCTGCAGGGCTTCTTCACCCAACTGGATCTTGATGTTGGATGCCTTGGGCAGAAGGCTGACGACTTTGATGATGAGGTCACCCGTCTGGCTGTCTTTCACCACAGAATAGTCCATTCGTTCTCTGATGTCGTTACCACCGTTCACTTGCAGATCAGCATAGATGTATTCATCGCCGCTGTTCTGACCAAATGCACGTTGCACGTAGTAGTTGGCTGTGGGCTTCACCTCCTTGTTGTTGAAGTAGATGAGGTCGGGGTTCCAGCTCGTATGCCCTTCTTTGGCAAGGAGTGGGGCGTAGGATGACATCACCACCACGTCGGCATTGCGTTCCACATTGGTCAGATAGGCTGCCTCGATGAGGGCGTTGACCACGTTGTTGCCTTTGGATGCCCATTCGCCCAGATAAACCTTCGTGCCATTACGATCGTAGTTGTCGTAGAAGTCGCGATGGTGGAAGTACCAGCTGATGCTGTTGTAGTAGTGTTCATCCACAATGGGGATGTTCTTCGCCTTTGCCTCTCGCCATCCATACTCGTAATCGCTGCCTTCCCAGAAGGGACCAACGGTGCCGACGATGGTGATTTCAGGATGTGCCTTTCGGATGCCATCAATCAGGAAGCGGTAGCGCTTGAGGAACACATCGCCAATGAGGTCTTCGTTTCCGATGCCCAGATACTTGAGATTGAAAGGCTTGGGATGTCCCGCTTTGGCACGAATCTTGGCGAGTTCAGAGGTCTTGGCATCTCCGTTTGCCCATTCGATGAGGTCGAGCAATTCCTGCAGATAACTTTCCATCGTGAGAGGCTTGCCCATGTAGGTGTAAGGCGAAGGTTTGCCTTTCAAGTCCGCCTCGAAAGGAATGCCTCCCTGCTGACCCGCTCCACCTTTCCAAGAGTTTTGGCATGGCACACCAGCTGCAAGTACAGGAAGTGGCTCGGCACCGATGTCTTCGCAGAACTGGAAATACTCGTGGAAACCCAATCCACGTGTCTGATGATAGCTCCAGATGTTCATGGCTGGCTCGCGTTCCCAGAGGTCACCTACAGTAGCTTGCCAATGGTAGATGTTGTTGATGCCCTGACCATGAGATGCACATCCACCAGGGAAGCGGACGAAGCGTGGTTTCAGGTCGGCAATCACTTCGGCAAGGTCTTTACGAAGTCCGTTGGCATGTCCCTTGAAGGTCTCTTGTGGGAAGAGAGAAATGAAGTCGAGGTCGATATTGCAGGCTTCAATCGGCTCTATCACCAATTCTGCTTTGTCTGCTGATGATGAAGTCGTTAAGACGGCCTTTTGTCGTTGCCATTCTTTGGTTGCCTTGAAGGTCTTGCTGGCAACGACAGTACCATTATTGACCAGACTCACACGGAAAGCACCAGCACCTTTCGTGAAGAGAGAGAGATTGTATTTCTTGCCCTTCTCGAGGGCGATTCCGTCCCAACCTTCATTGATGAGTTTAGCGCCAGGTGTGATCGTCTTGAGGGTAGAGTAGTGGGCGTTGTTCTTGTGGATAGGAGCCTTTGTTTCGATGTCCCATGTGGTGCCATTACCTTCGAGTCTCCATGCCGTCTTGGCATTCCAATCACGGTGGTCATCGGCTGTATATTCGAAATCTCTGTTCTGAATCAATTCGGCATACAAACCTCCGTCGGCAGCATAGCTGATATCCTCAAAGAAGATGCCCATGAGGTCGGACGATATGGATTTGCGGTCATCCCAATTCACGCTCAATGTAGCCTCGATAGGTTCTGTGCGGTTGGCAATGTTGGCACCTGATGCGATGAAGTTGTCACGTTCCAAAGCGCCATTGCGGTCATTGCGCATCTTTTTGTTCAGAAGGTTCTCCAAACCGCTGTATGGAATGCGGATGATATTGGTCTTGGACACATTCTCTTGCGTGGCCACAATCTTCTGGAACTCGCTGTCAGAAGAGATGTAGGGATAGTCCTGTGGCTTCCAAAGTGCGAAGTCTTCAGATTCAGTCACAGCAATCTGCCCATTCTTGAGATTGGGAATGAAAACGGAGCGATAGATCTTTCCGTCATAGGAAAGGACAGGGTAGTAGAGCTTCTTTTCGCTGCCCCATGTGCCGTAGTCGCTCTCGAAGAGATTGCAGGGCACGTGTGTCCAATGCTTCTTGTCGATGGAATAGGCAATCTGCATGTCACGTGTACCGTTCTTCACATCGGGTCGCACCCATACGGAATCTGGTTGATTGGCAAATGTGGACAGCGACATCATCGTCATGATGGCTGCCATCAAAGATTGTTTCATAATGGAAAGGTTTTTGGTTATTAATTAGTTAGTTCGTTAATTGGTCGAGGGGTCTGTATTTTTATTCAGCAGCTTTGACGGTGAATGTCACGCTGTTGTTTTCGAGACTGGCACTTCCAAATGGACTTCCGTTGGCGAAGAGGCTGGATGCCTGAACGGTGCCAGGATTCACTCTCAATGTGTACATTCCTGCTGTGTCAGGCACCACGAACGTGAACGTTGGTTCTTTCATTTCGAGGGAACTGCCCTCTCCCTTCACGTTGTATTTAGCTTCCTGTTGATAGCGACTGAGTGTCCACTTATACTCTATCTTATACCAAGATTTGCCTTGCGACAGGAATTTCAAGGTGACCGTCACCGTGTCGCCCATATTGGGTTTGCTGGGGTTGATGACCACTTCCTTGAAAGATGGCGGAACAGCATCCATTTCAGGGTCGTTACTGCAATTGGAGAAGAAAAGTGGACATGCAACCATCAGGAATGTTGCCAGCAAAAGAATGTTTCGTTTCATTGTTTGTTTTGACTATTTTGCTTGATTTGTTTTGATTTTTGTTGCAAAGGTAATTATTTTAATTGATAATTGATAATTGATAATTGAAATATCCGTATCTTTGCATACATATTTTATAATTATTAAGATTATGTTTAGCGGAATCGTAGAAGAATTTGCCACCGTCGTGGCGATTGAGAAGGAACAAGAGAATGTGCATTTCACCTTGACATGCTCGTTTGTGGACGAACTGAAGATTGACCAGAGTGTGGCGCACAATGGTGTGTGTCTCACCGTGGTGAAGATATTCGATGGCAAGTATGTTGTCACAGCCATGAAAGAGACGCTCGATAGGAGCAATCTGGGACTGTTGAAAGTGGGTGACAAGGTGAATGTGGAACGCTCGATGATGATGAATGGACGCTTGGACGGTCATATCGTGCAAGGTCATGTGGATCAGACCGCTGAGTGTGTGGCAAAGATTGACCAACAGGGCAGCTACACCTTCCGTTTCCGCTATGCCTTCGACCGTGAAATGGCGAAGAAAGGCTACATGACTGTTGATAAGGGTAGTGTGACCGTCAATGGTGTCAGCTTGACCGTCTGCAACTCGCAGGACGACTCATTCGAGGTCAACATCATCCCCTACACCTTCGACAACACCAACTTCCACGACATTGAGGTCGGCACACGCGTCAACCTGGAATTTGACATCATCGGCAAGTATCTGGCCAAGATGATGCACTTCTCAGAAGGTTGATGTTTAAACAAATCTATACCCATTAGACATTGTTCATAGCATACAAGAAAGAGGGATTCCGATGGGAACCCCTCTTTCTTGTGCGGTGCGTACGAGACTCGAACTCGTGACCCCATGCGTGACAGGCATGTATTCTAACCTACTGAACTAACGCACCAGTGTTTTCTGTTTATTTATAGACCTCAGAAAACTATTGGTCTTTGCGGTGCGTACGAGACTCGAACTCGTGACCCCATGCGTGACAGGCATGTATTCTAACCTACTGAACTAACGCACCGTTTTGGATTGCTATGGGAATGTCTGTTTCCGTTAGCGAGTGCAAAGGTACGATATTTTGAGAAACTGACAAAGAATTTGCCACTTTTTTTCATGGAAGAGGCAAAATATTCTTTTATTTCTTGCAGATTACCACCTTATCGTCTTGTAGCTCGGCCAAAATCGTGTCTCCAGCGGTCACTTCTTCCTCTACAATCATCTCGCTGATGCGGTCTTCGAGGTGTTGCTGAATGGCTCGACGGAGTGGACGAGCACCATATTGCTTGTCATATCCCTTTTCTGCGATGAACTTCTGGGCTGCTTCGGTGATGTCGAGGTGCATGCCAAGGTCTTCCACGCGTTTGTACAGTCCCTTGAGTTCGATGCCGATGATTCGGAGGATGGCGTCCAATTCGAGTTGGTCGAACGTGATGATCTCATCGATGCGGTTGAGGAATTCAGGTGAGAACTGCTTGTTGAGGGCCTTCTGGATGACGGAACGTGACACTTCCTTGTCGTCCTTGCCAACCATCGCGGAGAAACCGACACCACGTCCAAAGTCCTTGAGTTGACGTGTGCCTACATTGCTGGTCATGATGATGACTGTATTGCGGAAATCGATGGTGCGACCCAGTGTGTCTGTCAGACGACCATCATCCATCACTTGCAACAGCAGGTTAAACACATCAGGATGGGCTTTCTCAATCTCATCGAGCAGGACGATGGAGTAGGGCTTGCGACGCACTTTCTCTGTGAGCATGCCACCTTCTTCATAGCCTACATATCCAGGAGGAGCACCTACCAGTCTGCTGACGGTGAACTTCTCCATGTATTCGCTCATGTCGATGCGAATCAGGGCATCGGAAGAACCAAACATGTGCTCAGCTAATTTCTTGGCGAGGAATGTCTTACCCACACCTGTAGGACCTAAGAACATGAAGGTGCCGATAGGACGATTCGGGTCTTTGAGACCTACGCGACTACGTTGGATGGCATTGACGAGTTTGTCAACAGCTGCATCTTGTGCTATCACGTTGTGTTTCAGCTCCTCACGCATACCCTTCATGCGGATACCCTCTGCACTGGCCATTCTGCTGACAGGGATGCCGGTCATCATGGAAACGGTTTGCGCCACGTGTTCCTCTGTGACTTTTTGTCGTTTGTCTTCGAGGGTGGCTTCCCATTGTTTCTTCATCATCTCTAACTCTTCCGTGACCGTTTTTGCACAATCACGGTAGGTGCTTGCAAGGGCATAGTTCTCATCCCTGACAGCATCTTCCTTCTGCTTGTTGAGGACAGTGAGTTCGGCTTCCTTGTCTTCGATTTCTTGAGGAACACTTATATTTTTAATACGTACGCGCGAACCCACTTCATCCAACACATCAATGGCCTTGTCGGGGAAACTGCGGTCTGTCACGTAACGTTCTGTCAGTTTGACACACGCCATGAGTGCCTCCTCAGAGTAGCTGACGTTGTGATGTACTTCGTAACGGTCTTTGATGTTATGGAGAATGGTGAGCGTTTCTTCAGGCGTGGTCTGTTCAACAATCACCTTCTGGAAACGGCGTTCGAGGGCACCGTCTTTCTCGATGCTCTTGCGGTATTCATCAAGCGTTGTGGCTCCGATACACTGCAATTCACCTCGTGCCAGAGCTGGTTTCATCATATTGGCAGCATCCATCTGACCTGCCTGATTACCTGCACCCACAAGCGTGTGAATCTCATCGATGAAGACAATGATGTCTGGGTTGGCACGCAACTCGTTGATGATATTGCGCATACGCTCTTCAAACTGTCCACGATATTTGGTGCCAGCCACTACGCTGGACATGTCGAGGCTGATGATGCGTTTGTTGAAGAGCACACGTGCCACCTTGCGTTCGTTGATGCGTGCGGCCAAGCCTTCCACAATGGCACTCTTACCCACACCTGGTTCACCAATCAGCACTGGATTGTTCTTCTTCCTTCTGGACAGAATCTGTGCCAGACGTTCAATCTCCACCTCACGTCCCACCACAGGATCCAATTTCCCTTCTGCAGCAGCCTTGGTCAGGTCGAAGCTGAACTTGTCAATCGCGGGCGTATCGGAATTGCCTTTCTTGGTGGTTTTTGTCGTGGTGTTGGCATTGGAACTGGATGGTGCGCTTTCTCCGCTGGATGGTGGTGGGGCATCCTCTTCCTCTTCATCCTCTTCGTCGAAGTCAATATCATTCTGAGGTTGCAGTGGAGCCTTTTGTGTGGTCAACGAATCATACAGTTCCTTGTAGGTCACCTCACAGTCGTTCAGCACACGTGCCACAGTGTTGTCATTCTGCTTCAGCATGGCCAGCAGCATGTGTTCTGCATCGCTCTCCTCGCTTTTCAGCAGACGGGCTTCCAGTACTGCCAGGCGCATGATTGTGTTCGATTGCTTGTTTAGGGCAATGTCGGTAGAGAGCAAGGTGGTGCCATTGTCCCTCACTGTACGTTCCAACACCTCCTTGATGGAAGGGATGTTCACGTAAAATTTCCTCCTGAGCACATCGATGACACGGCTCTCTCCATCACGAATCAGTCCCAACATCAAGTGTTCTGGACCGATGTAGTCGTTGTTCAATCTCAGCGCCTCTTCCTTGCTGTACCCAAGTATGCGTGTGATTCTGTCAGAATATTTGTAATTCATTCAATGGAATTAATCGTTTGTTGATATGTAAACAATGCTTCCTCACAAAACAAATGCCTGAGCTGATCAGGGTCGCCATTTTGTCAGTATGCCCTTGCAATCAGTACACGGGCTTTGGCTGGCTTGCCGCTGACCATATCAACACCCTCTGTCTGTTCGAACATGAAAGGCACACAACGGATGGTTGCCTGTGTCTCTTCCTTGATGCGAGCTTCCGTCTCTTCTGTACCGTCCCAATGGCAGAGGAAGAAACCACCGTCCTTGATGCGCTCCTTAAATTCTTCGTAATTGTCGCATTCGTAGATATGTGCATCACGATAAGTGACAGCTTTCTTATAGATGTTCTGTTGGATCTTATCCAAGAGGTTCTTGATGTAGGTCTCGATGCCTTCGATGGACACGTTCTCTTTCTCCAACGTGTCGCGGCGCATTACCTCCACAAGTCCCTTTTCCAAGTCGCGGGCACCCAGTACCAGACGTACAGGCACACCCTTCAACTCGTAGTCTGCAAACTTGAAACCAGGGCGTTTGTTGTCGGCATTGTCGTACTTCACGCTGATGCCCATAGCCTTGAGGTTCTTCACAATCGCTTTTGCCTTCTCGTCCAACATTGCCATCTGATCACCCTTGCCAATCGGAACAATGACAACCTGCAGTGGAGCCAGTTTTGGAGGCAGCACCAGACCATTGTCATCCGAGTGGGTCATGATGAGGGCACCCATCAGACGGGTGGATACACCCCATGAAGTAGCCCATGCATATTCTACCTGATTGTCCTTGTTGAGGAACTGCACGTCAAAGGCCTTTCCGAAGTTCTGACCCAAGAAGTGGCTGGTACCGCTCTGCAATGCCTTGCCATCCTGCATCATGGCTTCAATGGTGTAAGTGTCGAGAGCGCCTGCGAAACGCTCGGTTTCGCTCTTCACACCCTGAATGACAGGTACAGCCATATATTCCTCTGCAAATTTGGCATACACCTTCAACATCTGCTTGGCACGTTCTTCTGCCTCCTCACGAGTAGCATGCGCCGTATGACCCTCTTGCCAGAGGAACTCAGAAGTGCGGAGGAACAGACGTGTACGCATCTCCCAACGCATCACGTTGCACCACTGGTTGCACAGGATAGGAAGGTCACGATACGACTTGATCCAATTCTTATAGGTGTTCCAAATGATGGTCTCAGAAGTAGGACGGATGATGAGTTCTTCTTCCAGTTTAGCAGCCGGATCCACCACTACGCCGTCGTGTGTTTCATTGGTCTTCAGACGGTAGTGCGTCACCACAGCACATTCCTTGGCAAAGCCTTCCACATGTTCAGCCTCTTTACTCAAGAAACTCTTTGGAATCAGCAAGGGGAAGTATGCGTTCTGCACACCTGTCTCCTTGAACATGTCATCCAACACACGTTGCATCTTCTCCCAGATGGCGTATCCGTAGGGACGAATCACCATGCAACCTCTCACGTCAGCTTGTTCTGCCAACTCTGCTTTCACCACCAGTTCATTATACCATTTTGAGTAATCTTCTGACCGCTTGGTCAGGTCTTTCAGTTCTGTTGCCATTTTTTCTTTTTATCTGTCAATTTAATTGATGAAAATCCATTTCGAGCCACAAAATTACTGATTATTTGCGAAAAAATCAGTTTTTTTTAAATATTATTTGCTTGAATGATTGGATATATCAACAAAAGTTTCGATATTTGCACTTGATGATACTTTTTTATCTATCAACAAATGAATTGTATTCACATTTTTAATAATAACTAAAAAAACAGGCAAAATTATGAAGAAGTCTAAGTTTAGTGCAATGCTAATGGCTGCACTCATTGTCCTTTCGGGATGTGGTATGAACAACACGACCAAGGGTGGACTCATCGGTGGTGGCGCTGGTGCAGGTATCGGTGCTATGGTGGGTAACCTGATTGGCAGAAATGCTGGTGGAACCTTGGCAGGTGCTGCAATTGGCGGTGCTGTGGGTACTGCTGCAGGTGTCCTGATTGGTAAGAAGATGGACAAGATGAAGGCTGCTGCTGAGCAGGTGCAGAATGCTCAGGTGGAAGGCGTAAAGGACAGCAACGGTCTGGATGCCGTGAAGGTGACCTTCGATTCTGGTATCCTCTTCTCATCAGGTAAGTCAGTTCTTAGCGCTACAGCCATGAACAACCTCAAGGATTTCACTAACAATGTGCTCAAGGCATATCCAGACTGCGACGTCGCCATTCAGGGCTATACGGACAACACTGGCTTCAAGGGCTCTACAGTAGAGGAGAGCTTCCAGAAGAACATCAAGCTCAGTCAGGATCGTGCTGACGCTGTGAAGTCCTATATTCTGGCTCAGGGTGCCGCTCCTACGCAGATCAAGAGTAGCACTGGTTTTGGCGAGAACAACCCTGTGGCTGACAATTCCACCAAGGAGGGTAAGGCACAGAACCGTCGTGTGGAGATCTATCTCTATGCGTCAGAGGCGATGATTAACGCTGCCAACCAAGGCACATTGCAGTAAACACCATTGTGGCAGGTGCAGGACTTTCGGGTCGTGTACCTGCAACATGCAATAAGACGACAATCAATGGGGAAGTTCTTTTCCAAATTGGGAAACATCGTGAAGTGGATACTCATCGTCTTATTGGCGGGAAGTGTCCTGCTGGTGTTGATGTTCCGCTACATTCCTGTTTACACCTCGCCGCTGATGTTCATCAGAGCTTACGAGCAGGTGAGCAGGGGAGAGACCATCAGATGGCACCATTCATGGGTGCCGCTCGAGGATATGTCTGCCGACTTACCGCTTGCGGTGATGTCATGCGAAGACCAGAATTTCCTCATCCACAATGGCTTCGATTGGGATGCCATTCAAAAAGTAATAGAAGAACGTGCTGAGGGTGAACGTTTCCGTGGAGGCTCCACCATCAGTCAGCAGACGGCGAAAAACGTGTTCCTCTTTCCAACATCCTCTTCAGGGAAGTTGGCATGGTTCCGAAAGGGTGTGGAGGCCTACTTTACCATCTTGATGGAATTCATGTGGGACAAACAGCGCATCATGGAAGTTTATCTGAATACGATCGAGATGGGTGACGGCATCTATGGTGCAGAGGCGGTGGCACAGGAACATTTTGGTTGTTCCGCCAAAGACCTTACAAGAAATCAATGCGCGATGATTGCCATCACGTTGCCAAATCCCATCAAATTCAATTCGGCATCACCGACCAACTACATGTATCGCCGACAGTCGTGGTGCCTTCGACAGATGAAATGGCTGGGGCATTTCCCCACCAGAGAGGAGATGCAAAAGAAAGAGGAAGAAGCAAAGTGAAGATGAACGATTTGAAAACCTTGATGAATAAGTGAAAATGAGAAACAAGATGATAGGTCAAAAAAAAGGCATACTTGTCTTTTGCTTGCTCTGGTTCTGCATGTGCATGACAAGGGCTGAGAAGTTTGTGTTCACTACGGCATGGACTCCTCAGGCAGAATTTGCAGGGTATTATGTGGCGAAAGAGAAGGGTTTCTACAAGGATGTAGGACTTGATGTGATCATCCAGTCCCCTACATTGACGAGTTCGGTCTATCATCGTTTGGAAACGGATGAGTGCCAAGCAGGCATGTTTTCCATGATATCTGCTATCGATATCATAGCCAATGGTACCCCATTGGTCAATATTCTTCAGACCTCCATGAACAGCAGTTACTTGATTGTGTCACGATGGGGTAAGAACCCCATGGAGGAGAAAGGGAAACGTATTGCTGTTTACGTGTCGGAACCCAACTATCTGGCATTCATCATGTCCAAGAAGAGCCAGATGAACTACGAATGGGTGTTCTTCACCGGTAACGTGAATGTATTCCTGTCGGGTGGCGTCGATTTGATGTCTGCCGTCAGTTACAATGAATATCTGTTGCTGAAGCAGGCAGGTTTCGATATGCCTGAAAAATCTGTCTTTCGATTCAAGGATCATGGTTACAACATTCAGGAGAATGGAGTGTATGTGAAACGCGATTATTATGACACACATCGCGATCAGCTGAAGCGCTTTGCCGAAGCCAGCAAGAAAGGGTGGGAATGGGCTGCCTTACATCCAGACCAGACATTGGATATCGTGATGAAGTATGTCCGTGATGCTCATGTGCAGACCAATCGTGTCATTCAGAAATTGATGTTGGAAGAAATCTTGCGTTTGCAGTTGGATCCTGATTCTGGAAGGCGTGAGTTCCGTGTACGTCCTGAGATGCTGAAGAAGGCCTGTACTTTGATGCAGGATTTTGGTACAATAGATCGGGAAGTGACCTATGGGGAACTGATGGGACAGACGGCAAAGACCACAAAGACAGAAACTACTACAAAGAAGGCGAAATGAACATAGTCACATACATACGGCGTTCGTTGTCAGCACGACTCTCTTTCTGGGTGGTGTCCTGCGTGATGCTCCTGTTTGTCATGGCACTGGGCATTTTGTTCCATTATTCACGCATGGCTGTACGGGATGAGGCTATGGAGAAGGCGACACAGATGTTGGAAGGTACGTTGCTCTATGTGGAAGGCACCTTGCACGATGTGGAGGTGGCGTCCGACAACATGAAATGGTTGGTGGAGCAGCATATCGATACGCCTGACTCTATGTTTACCTTCAGCCGTAAGATATTGGAAAACAACCCCAACCTCTATGGTTGTTCCATCGCTTTCGAACCTTACTACTATGAAGAGAAAGGACAGTTCTTCTCTGCTTATTCGAATAATAATGGCGACACGATACAGACCGAGCAGGAGGGTAGTGAGGAATATGAATATTACTATATGGACTGGTATCTCATTTCGAAGTTGCTCAATAAGCCCTACTGGGTGGAGCCGTTCCGCGATGAGGATGTGGGAGGTATTCCAGTGGATGAATATGTGACCTCCTTCTGCCAGCCTATTCACGACAAGGAAGATCATGTGGTCGGCATCCTGTCTGTCGATTTGTCGCTGTCATGGTTCTCCAAGACCATTTTGGATGCCAAACCTTTCCCCAATTCTTATAGTGTCCTGTTGGGTAGAGGTGGCACTTTCTTGGTGCATCCCGATTCCACCAAACTTTTCTACGAGACAATCTTCACTTCTACATTGGAAGAGCCCGATCCTGATATGACAGCACTGGGTAAGGCGATGATTGGTGGTGAAAGTGGCTATCAAGTGCTCCATCGTGATGGTCAGGATTATTATGTCTTCTACAAGCCTTTCATCCAAACAGGTTGGAGTGTGGCGATTGTGTGTCCTGAAAGCGACATCTTTGAACCTTACAATCGTTTGCAGAAGAACTTGATGTTCATCACCATCCTGGGACTTTGCTTGCTGCTCTTCTTCTGTGTGTTCGTCATCAGATACAATCTGAAACCGCTCAGGCAATTGGGCTTGTCGGCAGAAAAGATGGCTGGGGGTGACTTCAACGTGTCCATCCCAGACAGTAAGCGCCGTGATGAGATTGGACAGTTGCAACACAGCTTCTTCAGGATGCAGAAGTCGTTGAATGATTATATCAAGAAGATTCGTCATTCTACAGAGACACTGACGCAACGTACTGAAGAACTGGAGAAGGCGGCTGAAATGGCGAAGGAAGATGACCGAATGAAGACGGCGGTCATCAACAACATGACAGACAAGATGTTGACCCCCATCAATATCATTGCTGATGAGAATGACCTCATCCGTCAGGAGTACAAGAATCTCTCCGAGGAAGAAATGGCGAAGCATGTGGATCGTATGCTCGAAAATACGGAGACAGTCACCAGTCTACTCAACCAGATTCTCGATGCTGCAGATGAGTCTGGAACTTCTGGCGCTTACCACGAATCCAGTGAATCCTCCACTCCATTGTCAAACGAAGACCCCGTAACAACATGAGCAATCCCATCACATTAATACGGCATTCCCTCTCTATGAGGATCGGTCTTTTGATCGTGTCTTTCGCGGTGTTCATCTTTGTGGTGTCGCTGGGATCCATGTATGTTATGTCGCGTGGATATGTGCGTGATGATGCCATGCGCAGAGCTTCTCAAGTACTGAACAACACAGCATTGAGAGTAAATGAGATTTTGGACGAAGTGGAGATTGCCACCAACAACACCAACTGGCTGGTGCGCACACACCTCAATCCTGACTCCATCGACATCTATTCTCATCGTCTCATCGAGATGAACCCCAATTTCAATGGGTGCTCCATCGCCTTTGAACCTTATTACTTCGAAGAAAAAGGTAAGTACTTCTCTTCCTATTCTTATCGGGAGAATGGTCTTGTCGAGACCGAACAAGAGGGTAGTGAGGAATATCGCTACCAAGATATGGAGTGGTACTTGATGCCCAAACGTGAGAATGGACCTTGCTGGGTGGATCCTTTCTTCGATGATTATGAGGACGATGATGGTAGTATCGAACAGGAGATGATCACCTCCTATGCGATGCCTATTCTCGACAATGATGGACAGTGCATTGGTGTCATTTCCACAGACCTCTCCATCACCTGGCTTTCCCAGACCATCTCAGCCAAAATGCCGTCAGAACGTTCCTATTGCATTATGTTGGGTAGGGAGGGTACATACTTCATCCATCCCGATCAGAGTAAATTGGTACGTCAAACCGTCTTCACCGACACCGACCCCGACCGTGATGCCGATTTGATTTCTCTGGGTAATTCCATGTTGAGGGGTGAGTCTGGTACACAACAGTTGTACATCAATGGGGAAGACTGTTATGTGTTCTATCGTCAGTTGCCCAAGACAGAATGGAGTATCGCCATCGTATATCCTGAGGATGAGATTTTCCGTGGTTACAACCGCCTGTTCTACATCGTATTGGTTATCATCACCATCGGAATGATGATGCTCCTCTTCTTCTGTTACCAGATCATCAATGGTGCCATCGAACCCGTCAATCAGTTGGCAAGTCAGGCTCGCCACATCGCTGCAGGTAACTTCGATGAGCGCATGCCTCGTAGTGAACGTATTGACCCTGTCGGACAATTGCAGAACATGTTTGGCACCATGCAGCAATATATCTCAGGCTACATCAATGACATTCAACATGTGAATGACGAGATAGAACAGCGTAATGAAGCACTGGTCATTGCTAATCGACAGGCACAGGAGGCCCTCGGAAAGAAGATAGCCTTCATGCAGGACCTCACCCATCAGGTGCGTACACCGCTCAACATCATCATTGGCTTCTCGCAGGTGCTCCGCATGGGACATCAATCCATTCCTGACGAAGAGCTGGAAACTATCATCGATGCCATGCAGGAGAACTCCAACAATATCAAGGGCATTCTTGATAAACTGTTGACAGCAGCCTTCCTCGAGAATACGACCAGTGTACCGAAAGACACTCGATTCGCTTGTAACGATCTTTGCCGCAAGACGATGGCAGGCATTAGACTCAAATGTCCAGATACAGTGAAAATGAACTTCTTCACGCATGTGCCCGATTCGCTGACCATTCCTGCCATATCCGATGCCTTACCGAAGATGCTGAAACAGATGCTCGACAATGCCAACCAATTCACCCAGGAAGGAATGATCACGCTGGAATGTCGGTTGAAAGATGAGCATAATCTCAATTTCATTGTTACTGATACTGGTATTGGCATTTCTGAAGAGAACGCCCAACGTGTCTTCATTCCATTCTTCAAACTCGACTACTACAGCGAGGGACTGGGCATCGGCCTCACTCTCATCCGTCGTGGTGCAGAATTGATGGGTGGTACATTTGATCTCGACACTACCTACAAGAAAGGTGCTCGATTTGTACTCACTTTACCCTTGTTCTGATGGGGGTGGGCAATCTATAGAATTTCCTTTGTTGTTCATGCTGAATTCACATCCGCAGTATTGTTGGTTGTAGAATTGGTATTCGCGGAGGAGTTGGTTGCGGCGGTCTTGGAGTCCCCCCTTGCGCCAGTTTTGTGCCCAGAACGTGGTGCCTTCCACTGCCTCTTGGGCTGCTAATCCAGCCAAGGAAATCTGCTCCAGGCTCTTCCAACGTGAAGAGGCGAGGGTGGTTGCAAAGAAAGAAATACCTAATTCTTTTGCTTGTAAGGCAGTGGCCATGAGCCGCATACGAAAACACTGAAGACATCGGGAACCCCGTTCTGGTTCCTTCTCCAATCCCTTCACTTGGCGCAGCCATTGTTCATGGTCATAGTCCCCGTCAATCCAGCGGATGCCAAGACTCTCCGCATGTCGCTTGCTTTCATTCTTGCGGATGTCGTATTCCTCACGAGGGTAGATGTTGGGGTTGAAGTAGAAGATGGTGGGGCGGATGTCGTGCTGGAGCATCCACTCGACGATGGCGGAGGAGCAGGGTGCACAACAGGCGTGTAGAAGGACTTCGTGGAGCCCATTGGGAATGATGATGTCGTTCTTTTTCTTCATCTGTTTGGGTTTCTGAGGACAAAGTTACGAGTTTTTTATGAATAATGTGTAACTTTGCGGCTGGAAAGTTGAAAATAGAACGTATGAGAGTCATTGGTTTCTTGAAGAATTGGATGTTGCCGATTGCGATGGCGGTTGGTGTGGCGGAATATTATATCTATGTGAATATTCCTGCGCTGGACGGGACGCATGAGGTGGTGAACAGGGCGATTGGGTATGTTCAGCCTGCGTTGCTGTTTTGTATGTTGTTTGTGAGTTTTTGTCGGATGAGCATCAAGGAACTGAAGCCGCGTGCATGGATGCTGGAGTTGTTGGCGATTCAGGTGGTGAGCTTCGTGGTGATGGGATTGCTGATTGTGTGGATGCCGGATATGGCGGGGCGTGTGGTGATGGAGAGTGCGATGATCTGTATGATTTGTCCTACGGCAACGGCGGCAGCGGTGGTGACGACGAGGTTGCATGGAAATGCGAATGTGGTGGTGAGTTATACGTGTTTGATCAATATGGCGGTGTCGCTGTTGGTGCCTGCGATGGTGCCGTTCTTGCATGAGAGTGGCACATTGGGAATGACGTTCGAGATGGCATTCCTATTGATTTTGGCGAAGGTGTTCCCGCTGCTGATCATGCCGCTGGTGGTGGCATGGTTCGTGCGGCATCTGTTCCCGAAGTTCCATGCATTCATCTTACGTCAGCCAAACTTGGCGTTCAACCTGTGGGCAGTGTCGCTGTCGTTGGCCATTGGTGTGTCGGTGAAGGCGTTGGTGCATAGTGAGGAGGGATCCTGGACGATGCTGGGCATTGCGCTGGCATCACTCGTTTGTTGTGTGGCGCAGTTCGTTCTGGGAAGATTGATTGGACGTAAACATGGGGAACCTGTAGCGGGTACGCAGAGCCTCGGACAGAAGAACACGGTGTTTGCGATATGGATGGGGTACACGTTCCTGAACCCCGTGACAGCATTGGCTGGTGGTTTTTATTCGATATGGCACAATGTGGTGAACTCGTGGCAGTTGTGGAGGGAGAGGAGAAATTAGAGGTAAGAGGTGAGAAGTAAGAGGTAAGAGGTTAACGGGAACCAAAGAGCTTGCGGATGAGGTCGGGGCGACCCATCTGACGAAGAAGACGGAGGATGTTTTGACGTTCGGAGGGCTTGTACCAGAAGAAGAATTGACGCTGGGCAAGCTTTTCTTTTTGTGTCTTGGCTGACCAGACGGGTTGGAGGGTGTAGGGATGGAGACCGGTGTACCAGGTCTCGGTAGAGACGGTCATAGGGGTGGGAGTGAAGTCCTGCACTTGTTCGAGCTGGAAGTTGAGGTCTTTGGTCAGTGCGGCGAGTTCTGCCATATCTTCGGCTGTGCAGCCTGGGTGTGAACTGATGAAGTAGGGGATGATTTGCTGGCGCAGGTTCTTGCGACGATTGAGTTCGTCGAAGATGCGCTTGAAGTCGTAAAATAGCTGGAAAGAAGGTTTACGCATGATACCGAGCACACGGTCGGAGGTGTGTTCGGGTGCCACTTTCAGACGACCACTGACATGCTTGGTGATGAGTTCCTCAGTGTATTGACGGTTGATGCGGTTGATGCGCTCGTCGCCAGTGTCGTGAAGCAGGAGGTCGTAGCGGACGCCTGAACCGATGAAACTCTTCTTGATGCCCGGGAGTTTGTCCACCGCATGGTAGATGTCGAGCAGGGCGGAGTGGTCGGTGTTGAGGTTCTTGCATACGTTGGGATGGATGCAGGAGGGACGTTTGCATTGGTGACACAGGTCGAGGTTCTTGCCGTGCATGGCGTACATGTTGGCAGAGGGACCACCGAGGTCACTGAGGTAACCTTTGAAGTCGGGCAACTTGATGATGGCCTTGACCTCCTTGAGGATGCTCTCCTTGCTGCGTGAGGTGATGAATTTGCCCTGATGGGCAGAGATGGTGCAGAAAGCACAACCGCCAAAGCATCCACGATGCAGACACACGGAGAACTTGATCATTTCGTAGGCAGGAATGCGCTTGCCCTTGTATTTAGGATGCGGCAAACGGGTGTAGGGAAGGTCGAAGGAGTGATCCAGCTCGTCTTGTGTGAGAGGCTGATAGGGTGGGTTGACGACGGCATAGAGAGAGGTTAGAGGTAAGAGGTTAGAAGTAGGAGGTGTTCCTTGCTCTTGGATGATGCGCTTCGCCTGATACTTATTCGATTCTTCCTCGATATGGCGGAAATTCTCTGCTTGTGCACGCTTGTTGCGCAGACATTCTTCATGGCTATGCAGGAGGATGTCATCGGGACGGATGCCGCCAGGGATATCGTTTTTAGGTAGGAGAGAGACGGTCTGTTTCTGAGGGAAGCGTGCCATGAGGTTGCGGAACATCTTGACGTCAATCTCGCAGTCCTGTTCCACCAGAAGCTGTGCCAAAGAAATCATGGGTTTCTCGCCCATGCCATAAATGAGGAGGTCGGCTCCCGAAGGTAGCAGGATGGATGGAAGCAGCTTGTCTTGCCAATAGTCGTAATGGGTGAGTCGGCGCAGGCTGGCTTCGATGCCACCAATGACGACAGGTACATCTGGGTAGAGTTCCTTGAGGATACGCGTATAAACGATGGTGGGGTATTCAGGACGGAGGTCATGACGACCGTCAGGTGAATAGGCATCTTCGGAACGCAGGCGTTTGTTGGCGGTGTATTTGTTCACCATCGAATCCATCGCTCCAGGGGCAATGGCGAAGAAGAGTCGCGGGCGCCCCAGTTTCTTGAAGTCACGATAGTCACCATGCCAGTCGGGTTGGGGAACTATCGCCACATGAAGTCCTTCCGCCTCCAGAATACGACCGATGACCGCCGCTGCAAAAGAGGGGTGGTCAATGTAGGCATCGCCTGAGAAGATGATGACATCGAGAGAGTCCCAGCCGAGGCGTTCGAGTTCTTTTTTGGTGGTGGGTAGGAACATTGTTGAGCGTTTAGGGGTTAGCGTTATTCGAGGAACGTGAGGAAGGCTTTGGTGAGAGCGTTGAGTTTCTTGCGGTCGGTGATGCTTTCGAGCGGAAAACCGAGACGGACGAAACGCTGTTGTTGGGCAATAGCTGCGTAGGTGCCATTGGCATAGGTGAGAATGGCAAAGGCAGGGTCAGTGGGGGTGAGTACTGACGGGGAAGGTACGCAGTAGCTATGAGGATTCATGGAACGGTAGATGTCGAAAGTGAGACCACAACCACTTATAGTTGATAGTTGATAGTTGATAGGTGAGAGTTGGGAGGTGACGGTGCCGCCGATGGAGGGACAGCCGGGGTTGGCTGCACTCAGGAGGATTTTACCGCCCTTATTGTAGTAGTCTTCGACGAGGGTGTTGGTACGGCTGTTGAACAGCTTTTGGGTACCATAGATAAGGTCGATGATGGGGTAGTCGGAGAGGGCGATTTTACCATCGAGCAGGGCTTGTTCGCTGCAGGAGGTGAAGGAGTGGTTGCCTGTGAGTAAGATGGCATGACCATGAATGACGGGGTAGTCGAAGGTGTTGCCCATCATCATCTGTCCTTCTAATTCCATACCGCTCATACCGAGTCCATCGGAGGCTTCACTGCCAGCTTTGGAACGATCGAAGTAGCGTTGTCTGCCACAGAAACCGGTGTAGGCACCATAGGGTACGCCAGGGTCGGCATCGAGGTCGAATCCACAGGTGGTGGAAGTGTTGATGACCTGTGGCCCTTCGAGTCGGGAGAAGGCGTTGACCACCAGTACCGTACCCTTGTTGTTAGAGGAGATGCCACACGAAAGTGTTTCTGAAGGAAAACTCTCACCACCTTCATTTAATGCAGTGATTTTGAATGAGTAAACAATATTTGGATTGAGTTCAATGGTGTGAGATGTTCCCTTGACGATAATGCCGTTATCGAAGCTGTGATGACCACGTTGGGTATAGATGATATACTCTTTGGCTTTCGCTGTGGGTTCGAGTGGATCATCCACGGGCGACCACGATAGGGTGGCTGTGTGTTGAGCCTCATTCAACGTGATAGAGAAGTTCTCGACAGGCAAGGGTTGGATGACATAATCGCGTTTGTAGAGTGTGGCGATATACTTCACAATGGTCTTATAGACCGAGCGTGAAAGGTCGAACTTGAAGTGTGGGTCGTAGGCCATGCGCATATCGGCAAAGTTCTGGTGAGAGAGCATCTCGAGGATGCAGGCAGGAGGCATGGGCGCACGAGCCTCACCATAGTTTCGGTTCCAGAGTTGGCGCACTTGCCAGTTGTATTTCTTCAGGTCTGTGGTGAAGTTGGTGAGGAACATGCTGATGAGGTCACGCGACACATATCGGTCCATGCCCGCACCAGTCTTACCCTCGTTGAAATCTGTCATATAGACACCCAACGAACCCACAAAGGCATCATCGGTCTTCACCCCAGCATCGGTGTGGAATGCCACAGAGATGTCAAGTGGCACTTTGAGTCCATCCTCCCGTGTAGGATTGGTGACGGAACCACCAGAAAGGTAGTTGATGGCAGCAGAACGTGCGTTGATGTCATTGTTGTAGTCGTTGTCGCCAAATGGTTCAGTATGAATGCGATATGGAAAGCCATACCACTGTACGCTATACTTGGCAGCTTCTGCCCAACGTGGTAAGCCAGAAGGTCGTACACTGCCGTTATGCCCCTCTGGTACGATATTGCCCATACCGCCACCAAAACGTACGGCATCGGCACTAATCACACCTTTGTGACGACTCAGGTTGGACAGTGACACCATACCATAGTTGTGTTCGCCCTCATCAAATTCGAAGGTGCCGAGATAGACCCATGTGCCACCACCCATCTGCTGGTTCACTTTGAACTGGGTTGTTCCACCCTTGTGATGGACTGTGTAAGTGGCATCATCGACCGCATCCTTGCAGGTGGGGTAGGTCACATAGACCGCATATTTGCCCTCTTCAGGTATGTTCGGAATCCATTGCGCTATGCCCTCATCCTTGGGTGAAGAGACGGTGGGTACATAACGGGCAGTACCGTCAGTGAAAGGTGAGTCACACGACTCATACACTGTTTTGTATTGTGCAAATCCATGTCCTTCAGCCTTTTGCCATTTCAGTTTCTTTTGTATGCGTTTGAACGACTCGAGGTAGTTGCCATTCTTGTGAGGTTGGTCATTATCTACGATGACCTCATGGGTTTGGTAATCCCGTTCGCGGGGTGTGAAGACCACAGCTCCTGCATTCTGCAGCATGGGGATGATGAAAGGAATGACAAACGTCTGTGAGAAGAGGTCTTCGGTGGTGCAGAACAGGCGGGGACGTTGCCAATACCAGTCATCCTTTTCCTGTCGGTAATAACGTCCATGACTTTGCCACAGGGCGATGTGGTTTCCCTCCAATCCCTTGATGGCAGTATAAGGTCGGGAGATATTCTTCACCCAAGGTTCCCCTTTGTAGGTCTCTCCCATGAGTCGTGAAGGGTCTTTCTTCCCTTTCCTGAAGAAGTTGGGCACCAAGTCTTCGATGGCTCGTCCATCCGTCTCCACCACGACATCATATTTCTTTTGTCCTGCAGGCAGGAAAGAGCGGATGTCCTGATAGACACGCTCCACCACCTCTGGCGTGAAATGCTGTTCTTGGAAACCGCCACCCATCACAATGCGGATACGATCATTTTCATTGTCTATATCGCACGACACCACTGTGGAAGGTTTGATGTTGGCATCATAACGGGTATATTTCTCTGCCCATGTGGTTAATTGACTTTGCAGACTCTGCGAATTGCCGTAGCAAGGCAGTGCCAGTAATAGAGTGATTAAGATTGTTCTCATTGACGTTATCATCACACTTAATGTCCTTTAAAATTGTACTTCTTAAATCCCACTAATTTGTCGTATCTCGTTCCGAAGGGACGATGATAGACATACACCTCATACTCATTCTCCGTCTGATGGAAGTCACCCTCACAAGGTTGTGTCAGCCCCACGTCCTCCCCATCACGTTTGAACAGGTACATGTAATTATAGGAGCCTGTCTTCAAGGGTGTCATCAGCTCATATTGATGGTCGATGAGGTTGTATTCCATCTTGTAAGCCTCCTCCATGCGGTTGTTGGTCAGGTTGCCAAACAGATACACTTCACCTCCAGGCACCTTCGGCATCTGCAATGTGAAATGCGTAAAGAAATAGTCGCTTTCCGTGTCGTTGTTGTAGTTTTCATCATTGCGCACATAGTAACGCCCATTCTGGTCTTCGTCATACAGGTAATTGATGCGTTGTTCATCAGTGAAGAGCACAGCATGGTAGTAGGTGTCATCATACTCCATATGTTCTACCCGCATGGTCGGCACATACTCATCCAGAATCTCGAAACGGCGGTATTCATTGCCAGCAGGGAAGATGAGGGCACGGTTATGGTTGAAGATGAGCTTGTCCACCTGCATCAGTGTAGGACGCAGATCTTCCACGTGATTGTCCCATCGGCGGTTTTGTCGCACGATATATTTCAGTTCGTTCACAGGATTGCTCATGGAATAGCCCCTGTGGGTGACAGAGAAGTTCACCTGCTGATGGGAATCGTAGGTGTCGATGTCTGTATTGGCAGTCACTTCTATCTCGACACCCACACGAGGTTCCAATACAGAGAAGGATGCCTGTGCAATCGGTTCGGCCTCTCCGTCCTCGAAGATGTTCAGACGGTAGTTGCCCGACACCAGCAATTGCGTGTCCTCATTCGGCAAGGTCAGCCAATAGTGGCAGTAGTGCATTTCTGTGCCGATGGCAGGTTCGTAGTCGTTGATGCGTTGTTCTTCAAAACCTGTCATGTACTCGCTGGTCAGCAGGTCGCTGGGTGTCCAGTCTGCATTGCAGTGTGTGATGGTATAGGTGTATCGCTGATACTGCGGCTGTAGGTCGTCAAAGCTGATTTCCACATGATGCCCACGACTCAGCAACACCACAGAAGGCGAGTTCCATTCGCCATCCACCTTCACCTGCAAGGTCTTGATGCGAGGAGAAAAGGTGATATTCTCTTGGGCATAGCCCTCTAGCCTCCAAAAGGGGAGGGCTAATGAGATGAGAAGGATTTTGAAGAGATGTTGCATCAGTTAAGAGTTACATTTACTTTACCTTTGATGTCATTGACGTTGGCACCTACATTGATGGTGTAAGTACCTTCTGTGAGCGCCCATCCATGCTGGGTCTCATCGTAATATTTGAGTTCCTCTTTGGGGATGTTGATTCGGATGGTCTCGCTTTCGCCAGGTTCGAGGAGCTGAGTCTTGGCAAAGCCTTTCAGTTCCTTGGCAGCACGTGGGAGGTCGCTCTTGGGTGCTGTGATATAGACCTGTGCAATCTCCTTGCCTGCCACCTTACCAGTGTTGGTGATGGTGGTCTGCACGATGACGTTATCGCCCTCTATGGTAGCAGTGGGTTTACCATAGGCGAAGGTGGTGTAGCTCAGTCCGAAGCCAAAGGGGAAGAGTGGTTTGACGTTGTTGGTGGCAAAGTGACGGTAGCCCACGAAGATGTCCTCCTTGTAATATACCTCCTTGTTCACACCAGGATAGGCCTCCTTGCCGTATTGCACATAGGGGTAGTCCTCATACTTCTGAGCAATTGTCACAGGCAGTTTTCCACTTGGACATACGTTTCCGCTCAGTACATTGGTGAGTGCTGTACCAGCCTCACTGCCCAGATACCAGCAATGAACCAGTCCTGCCACATCCTTTAACCAAGGCATAGCATAGGGATTGCCACCAAACGTCACCACGATGATGTTCTTCTGAATCTTCGCAAGTTCTGCAATCAACTCGTTCTGGCCATAAGGTAGATCATAGCCTTCGCGGTCACCATTCTCGCAGTCCTGACGTGTGTTCTTGTTCAGACCTCCGATGAAGATGATGAGGTCGGCACTCTTCGCTTGTTCCAGAGCCTCAGCTTTGAGTTCAGCCTGCTTCTTGGCGTCAAGGCGTTCCACGCGGTCGTACATCGCACGTCCTGAATAGTAGCCCTGGGCATAGTCCACCTTTATCTCATAACATTTTTTCAGCGCCTCCAAAGGACTGATGTCGCGCAGGGTCTTCAGTTCTGAAGAACCGCCACCTTGTGTCAACGAACGTGTGGCATTCTCGCCTACAACCAAAATGTTGTTGTATTTCGATGCATCCAATGGCAGGATGTTTCTGTCGTTCTTCAAGAGGATGATACCTTCCTCACCAATCTGACGGCACACCTCATAATGAGCCTCAGAACACTGGCTGCCAATCACCTTCTTCGGGTTCATCGCTGTGCGGAAAATGGTGCGCAGCACACGGCTTGCCTTCTCATCCAATACCGACATCGGCACCTTGCCCTCCTTGATCAGTTGCTCGAACGGATTGGCCAAGTGGTATTGCTCATAGCCAAACTCGCTCTCCTTCGTCTTACCGTCTGTGAAAGTGCCCATCTCGATGTCCAGTCCACCTGTAGCAGCCTCCAGGGTGTTGGTCGTGCCACCCCAGTCGCTGACGAGGGCACCATCCCAGTTCCATTCCTTCTTCAGAATGCCATTCAGCAGTTCGTCGTTGTGGCAGCAGTGTACCCCCTTCCATTTGTTGTACGAGCCCATGATGGTATAGACATGTGCTTCATCCACAGCCTTTTGGAAAGGACGCAGATAGATTTCACGCAGGGCACGCTCAGACACATTCACATTCACCCCAAAGCGGTCTGTCTCTTGGTCGTTCAGCACGAAATGCTTCAGACAGCAAGCCACACCATTGGCCTGTGCAGCCTTGATGTAGGGCACCACGATTTCTCCTGCCAAGTAGGGGTCTTCACCCGTATATTCAAACGCACGTCCATTCAAGGGGGTGCGCTGGATGTTCACGCCAGGACCCAACAAGATGTCCTTGCCTCGGAAAGCAAACTCCTCACTCAACGCATTGCCGTATGCATACGAGAGTTCCCTGTTCCAAGTCGAAGCCAGACAGGTCAGCGATGGGAACGCCACCACATAGTCATTGGTCCATTTGGCAGGATTCCAAGTGTTCCACTCCAGTTCTTCACGCACACCATGAGGACCGTCATCCATGTTCAGCTGACGGATGCCCAGTCGGGGTACGCCTGCACTGGTGAACTTGCTCTGCGCATGCAGGATCTGTATCTTCTCATGCGTTGTCATACGACTCAGTGCATCCTTCACACGCTCTTCCAATGGAGCATTGGTGTCCAAATAGGTTTGTGCCTGTACTGTCATTGCTGTCGTTGCCAGCAGGACTGCCAAGATAGTTGTTTTCTTCATAAGGTGGGTATTTCTAATTAGTTTATACAACGAAAAAAAGAAGAATTTGTTTCATTGTTTCTATCGATTTCGGCTACAAAGATACAACTTTTTAAGTGAAAAACTAAAAACAGCCAACTAAAAAGTAACGATTGCCATTCAAATCCTTATCTTAGGCTGTTTCATTCCAACAGATTGCATGTGTTAGGTCTTTTCGCAAAAAAACTTTCTTTTCTCAGAAATATAGGTATCCGACAGGTCTCCACAAAAGAGGCGACGGCTCTCTTGCCTTTTACCGGCGGCAAAGCAATGGATTGCCGTCACCAATTTAAATCGGAGGTATATCGGAGGTATATCGGAGGCGCTCTGGAGTTAACTTGTGTTTAACATTGTTTTTAAAGCGCAGGGTGGATGCAGGGTGTTTTTTCTGGAACGCGTTCTAAAACTTTCTACAACGGGAAGGAAAAAGTTTTAGGATGGGACGAAAAAAAATGCATAAAAGTTTGGTGATTTCACATTTATTCACTTATTTTGCAATCGAAAGTAATTGCCTACGTTTTCCTTTTGTGCTTGCTTTTCAGACAAATCTAAATAATAATTCCAATCATTAAAACATAATAACATGAAGAAACCATTACTTTTTCTGATGGCGGTCGCCTTTATCCCCATCCATCTATGGGCACAGACCGTCGATTTCAAGGGTATCACTCCTGAACAAATCCCTGCGGGGACGAAGGTCATTCCCAAGTATGCATTCCAGAACCGCATTGACTTGGTGGAAGTCACCATTCCTGAAGGGGTGGAAGTGATAGAAGAAGATGCGTTTAATGGGTGTTCAAATCTGGCGAAGGTTACATTGCCATCTACGCTGATTCGGGCGACAAATGCCTTCCCGTATTGCGACAATCTGAAGGATGTCACATGTTTAAGTTTTACACCACCCTTCATTGGCTCTGCTACCACCTATCGCAGAAAGGACCAATCAGGTTATTATACATCCTCTTCTCGATACACTTACTACGAAAACCTCTACAATCGCAAGGAGATCTCGCAGAATTATGGACTATATCGGTATAATACAAACAAAGATCAAACCGTCAGAGACACAGAATATCCTTATGATCAAGTGTTTTATCTAAACTATATGATGCGTGGTCACACGTTGCGTTATCCATCTTATAGCGACTACACACTATCTGAAGGTTGGAATCATTTCCCTACTTTTGATCGACTTGATTTGCCTTTGCCTACGGAACTACGCATATGCAACAACTATACGATGTACAACAATCCTTTGACCAACAAGCCCAACATGACAATGGCTGTCAGTATAGACAATGAAAACAAAATCTACTATGCTGGTCACTTGTCTGTAAGTGGCGATGAGACCATTTCGCTTGGAACTTTCAATATGGAGCAGGATGCTTGGGAGAATGCCATTCGGATTCTCAAGGCCAACACCATGACTACCACTACGTTCGACAATTGCTGGTCAACCCTCTTTACAGAAGCTCCCATGCGAGCCGATGCGGTCAAGACCACATTGCGATTGAGTGGTGAAACTTATTGGAGTGGAAAGTGGATTTTTATGTCATTGCCTTTCGATTGCCGTCTGAGCGATTTGCGCATTCTTGAGACGGGCAACAATTTCCAATGGGCTATCAGAAAATACTCTGGACAGATGCGTGCTGATGCTAAGTTTGACGAAGTGTGGGTAAAGCAGACCGCAGACAGTATCCTTCATGCCAATGAGGGATTCATCTTCACTTGTGGATGGAATGAAATCGTTAGTCCTACCATTACCATTGAACTGCCAGCCATCAACAATGCCAAGAAGAATCGCATCTTCACGACTGAGGATGTGAGCATACCGTTGCAACAATATACGGCTTCTGCTGAATGTGACCGTTCATGGAATTTCATCGGAAACCCTTATCCTTGCTTCTATAGCACTAAGTATTTCGAACCTTCCATGCCTTTTGTGGTCTATGGAAGACAAGAACCTTACTCATATCCTCTTCCTTGGGGTTCCAAAGTGGATGTTTGGCCTGAAGGCTATTGTACTTACAGTCCCATTGATGACAATTATGTGCTCCATCCCTTCCAGGGATTTTTCGTACAGAGGCCACTGGGTTACGATGCCTTAAACTTACCTGAATATGGGCGTTTTGCTACAGTTGGTGATTATGAGGATTTTTATGCTGGCTTGACTTCTGATATTGATTACAGTAAAGCAAAGCAACGTCGTGTAGCAGCACTTCGTCCTCCTGTAGGCACAATGGAGAACCGACGTGTTATCAATTTACGCTTAAAAACGACAGATGGTTTTGAACTCGATCGCACCCGACTGGTAGGAAATCCAGATGCTTCCATTCAATACGATCCTGCTTGTGATGCCACCAAATTCCCTGATCATACAGGCAACGCTACATTATTATATCTTATTGGCGAAGACCTGACCCACTATGCCATCAGCGAACAGCCTTTTGTTGATGGTGACGAAGTGAGTGTGGGTGCTAAGTTCCCTGTTGCTGGAGAATACACCATGCAAGCAGACTTCAAAACCGCTTATCCAGAACTGGAAGGCACCTTGATGCTCGTTGATTACGAAACAGGTCATATCCAGTCAGCCACAGAACCTTATACCTTCATGGCTCAGGCAGGCGAGACCACAACCCGCTTCGCCCTCACCTATGGCGAACCTACAGCTATCCACGAAATTCGAGAATCTTACGCTCCTCTTTCGGAGGAACAGGAGAATTTTTATTATGACTTGCAGGGGCGCCCCGTCACTGGCATTTTGCGTCCAGGCATCTATATCAAGAATGGAAAGAAAATCATCATTAAATAACGAAGTACTATGAGAACTATATCAAAATATATCGCCGTGCTGTTGCTGATGTTGACAGCCATGACGACACAGGCTCAGAAACATAAACTGACTGCTATTTCCACTGTTGGCCGTAGCCTCAGTATCAATCTTTATAATCACTCCGGAGATGGTAGCTGGAACTTCATCACCTATGAGACCAACAACACAGCAGATTATAGCGTCAGTTGCGAATTAGCGGCTGGCGATAGTGTGAAGATTGATGTTTCTGGAATATCCTCGATGGGTTGGATATATTCCCACATGGAATGTGAGGGCAAGAAGATACATGAGGAAGAAATGGGCAGTTCTAATGATTGGCCTGTCTTCATTATGCCAGACCATGATGTCACCATCAATGTCTATGCTGAGTTTGATCCAGAGACTCCCGATGGTGGATGGAATTCAGGCTTAGGACAATTGGAAAACCCAAAGAGTCCCAATACCAATAGCTGGAATGCAGCCACAGGAGAATTGTTCATCAACTCTTTTGCAAAAGCAGGAAACTCAATTGCTGGCACGACTGGTGGATTGCTTACCTATTCCTATATGCAACAATTCGGGGTTAAATCCACAGATGTGAAAACCATCACAGTTGCAGGAGAGGTTGGTGACGGTCGTGTATGTTTCAGCAATCTGGGTTCATACAATGCTTTTCCCAACGTGGAGAAGTTGGACTTGCGTCACACTTACGGATTTTGTTCTACTTCTGGTATCTGGGATGGTGGGGTTTTGCAGCATGAGAATGTGTTTGAATTGGACATTGAGGGACTACCTAATTTGAAGAAGCTCATCCTGCCCTCTAATACAGAATATATCGGATGGGTTACTTTCCCCCAGGAGATGCTTTTGGAAGAAATCACTCTTTATGCGACCGTACCACCAGCCATACGATTCAGCGACTATGAAATGCCAAGCTTTTTGTTCTATAGTTTCAATAGAATCCCCAAGTCGTGCCTCCTCTATGTGCCAGAACAGTCAATTGCGGCTTATAAAGCTGACACGATTTGGACTAACCACTTTGCTGAAATTCTTCCCATCCCAGAGGGTGAGGCAGAAGACATCACCGTTGACCTGCCAAATGACTTCAAGGATGGACGTTATGTGGGCATGTCGCTCCAACTCTTCAATGCACGGACTGGCGAAGAAAAGAAGTACATCATTGACGAACGTGGTTCCTATATCTTCCGTTCTATGATTTCTGATGAACCTTACACGGCACAGATTCTGAATCCGCAGGATGTATTGGTGGCCACAACTGACACCATGATGCTCAGTGACAAGCCTATGGAGATAACCTTCAAGCATGTGAAGAAACTCTATGACTTGACGCTAACCGTGCAGACACCTGCTGAGCAAGAGAGTGGTGTTGTCACCGATGTAACCGACCAGCTCACCATCGTCTGGACAGATGGAATTGGGAATCGCATTGCTACAGGCAACACACTTGCCCGTCAGATTGAAGGTTCACGTGTCTTCTACGGCATCAGTCTGCCTTCAGACTTGGCTGCACATTATGGTGTGCCACCACGTACAGAGTTAGTGGTGAAAGAAGGGACTGTCAATACAACCATAACATTGGCACAGCCTGATTCTGTCATTCTCAGTGGTAAAGTGACTGACACAGACGACAAGCCCATCGCAATGGCTACCGTCACCGCCTCGCTGATGATGAACGGAACGGTGGGCAAGACCTTTACCACCACTGCCGACCAATTGGGACGCTACGAACTGACAGCCCTGACTGGTGACCTGACCCTGAACGTGACAGCCAGAGGTTATGTGTCAGAGCGAGTGAACGTAACGGTGACTGAGGAACAGAAGGCCATCGAACCCATTCAACTGTCAGAGTTGAGCGGTCCCACCATCGTCTATAACTTCACTTATACTAATACACCTGCTGTCGATGAAGATGCCACCACTACATTGGGCTACAGCGACTATGCGAATGTCGCCATCACGGCTTACAACGAGACCACAGGACAAGCCATCGACAGTTTGATGGTGTCGTATCCAGAGGTGCAATTGTTGGAAGGAGCCAAGGCTGGTGACCTCATCCATCTGACGGCTTCGAGCCTGAAGGATACTTTCATGCCTGTGGAGGCAACGGCGAAACTCCATGAGGAAGAGGGAGATACGGTCACCTTCGCCATTGTGCAGAAGGGTGCCATTGAGGCTTCGTTCGAGCGAACCAACAACCAAGCTGTGACGGCTTCGCTCTATGATGCAGAAGGCCAGTTGGTGAGCGAGGAAGAGTTTGGCGAGGCAACGATGACTCTTAGTGAACTGGCAGACGGACAGTACACCCTTGTGATGATGAGCAGTGACCCATTATTGAATAAGACCCGTCTGCTCAGCGATTACACCTCGATAGGCTTGAAGGAAGGAACGGACTATGTGCAGAAGAAGGTGGAGGTGAAGAGTGGAACGACCGCTGTGGTATCCGTGGAAGAAGTTCCTCTGCTGAACGCCAATCCTTTCTATTACACAGACGCTACGAAAACCCTCTTCATGCCAAATAAAACAGAGGTGAGCACCAGTTGCAATGTGACGCTCCGTGCTGAGATAGGCTTCAAGGATGACATCAAGGATCGTGTCAGTAACGTGCGTCTGTTGGTGGATTATCCATCTAACATGGCTGAGTTCGTGGAAGGCTCTTCGATGACGGGTAATAAGATGGTGCGTGCAACAGCTAAAGATGGACGCCTCACCATTTCCGTAGAGAAAGACTTCCTTGATGAGCCAGTACGCTTTATCCTCACTGCTATCGATCAGGGAACCCTCTTCTCCAATGCTTATGTGCAGTTCGACATTGATGGTCGCGAGGTGACGCAACCCATCGGCTTTGCCTCCTGCGAAGTGAAGTACATGACGATTGTGGCTCCTGACAAGACCCATAGCCTACAATTCCCCGTTCGAGGCAATGCGCCTGCTTTATGTCCAGTCAGAGTATATGCTGGCGATGATGTGTTAGTAGCTGAGACTCAGTCTTTAGCCGATGGCAGTTGGCAGATGCATGTAGAACTGCCAAGCTGTCCCAACCTGGCAGCCATTCCTCTCTATGCTGTCATCACGACGAAACAGGGAAGAGAGGTGAAGACTGAAACGGTCAAAGTGACTTACGACCAGAACATGATTCGTCCATTGCATGTGTATATGTATCCACCTTTGAATCTGACAGAAGGAGGTGCCAACTATAAAGCCATCTCTGATAAAGAAAACTTACGTATAGATTTTGACTTCGATCACCCTGAAACCCTCGACAAGCAGTGGTACACATCCTACAACCATGTAAGTTCTCCTTTCCTCTTCGAGATAGTGTTCAACACCATCGATTCCTCTTTGGTGCACAACGTTTATCTTAAATACTTGACAGTAAGAGGAAACATGGAACGTCTTCGTGCCGAATACGACGGTAATACAGGGCACTGGATGTGCTGCGTGAATATCAAGGAGGATGCGGTGTGCAACGTGGATGTGGACTTTTTAGATGAGACGAAACCGTTGATTGATGCAGACATGTTGTATCTCGCCACCCATCTTATGGACTATATCAAAGAAGGATTTGAAAGTACACAGAAAGAGATGGATCGTGTCTTGACAGGACTGAGTACAGAGACCAATCAGGAAAAACGTCAGCAATTGTTCCAAGAGTTAGCGGAGTTGATGGAAATTGACTTGTCGAATTTGGGTGAAGAAGCTGAGACGGACAGGACACTTGATGAAATTTTTGCAGACATGGAGGCTATGAATGCTGAAACAAGCGGAAATATAGATGAGTTCCTTCGAGGTCTGGATTTATATAATATGGATTTAGGTGAGAATATAAGTTTCACTCACACCGAAGGTCTTACCCCTGAGCAATTATTGGATGAGGGGTACATTGCCATCAAGACAACGGAAGGTAACACCGTCTATCAACTGACAGACGGGGGTCATTATGTGTTTGTCGATTTCCAAAACGATATGCGTCTGGAGACGAAAGGCGATGCAGGGACTGCAGAATTGATGGCACGAGTGAGAAAAGTGCAAGACGAAGAATTCTTCACAAAAATCAATCGGGAAAATGGTTGGTTGCTCGTGATGTCTGCCACTATATCAGCATTGATAAATGAAGCAAAGCAATGGGCCCAAGCCGCCCACAAGATTTTCCATGCTAATTGGGTGAGCGAAATGAAAATGGAAGCTGAATTTGTGGCCAAATACTGTAAACCCAACAGTCCTTTATTGACAGATTATCAGGTGAAACAACTCAAAATTATTCAAGACAACAAACAATTCCAGGCACTTTGTTCGGATATCTCAAATCAGCTTGGGAATAATGGTTTGGACATCCATAAAGCTCCCATTCCTGTGCCCATCACAAAAGATGGTGCGAAATTGCAACGCATTATGAAAAATATCAGTGTTATCGGAGAGGTCTTTTCATGGATAGCAGTTCTCAGTGATTGCAAGGAAGGATATGATAGAATGAATGAGTTGGAATCCATTTATAGAGAAATTCCGAATCCTTGCAAAGAAGATCAGAGCAATGCCGACCATTTGAAGAAAGATATCATTAATTTTACTATTAATCCCTTTGCCTCGGGACAGGTTCCATACTTCCACGCACTGATCTTATCCGATGTATTAGCAACAGAGACGGTTGGAGGAGGTCTCAAAATTGCACCTGCAACAGGAGGTGGGAGCATGTCTACGGTATTGGGAGGTATCCTCATAACCTTGACCAAGATAGCTGCTTGTATGGTCATGAATGAAACCTACGCAGCAAAGATTAGTTATTACCGTGGGGAACTCCCGCTGTTGAATTGTGACGAAGAATACAGAAAGAAGCAAGAAAAGTACTGGAGAGCCTACCTCAAAGCGTACAATAATCAATTCCGTAACGTCCGTGTAGGCATCGACCCCTCAGGCTATGTGTATGAAGCCGTAGCTGACAACCGTGTGGAGAATGCCACCGCCACCATCTACTTCAAGCAGACAGGTGAGGACGAATATGGCGACCTGCATGATGAAGTGGTGAAATGGAACGCAGAGGAGTTCCGTCAGCAGAACCCGATGCTGACTGACGCTGAAGGCAAGTATGCCTGGGATGTTCCGCAGGGACTCTGGCAGGTGAAGATTGAGAAGGCTGGTTATGAGACTGCCTACTCTGAATGGCTCCCCGTGCCCCCTCCACAGTTGGACATCAACATCCCGCTGGTGCGCAACACCCTGCCCGAAGTGCAGACGGCACGTGCATACGAGGATGGTGTGGAAGTGACCTTCAACGAGTATATGCGTCCTGAGTCATTGACCACCGACCGTATCCTGCTCTCGCAGAACGGACAGCCTCTGACCTGCCGCATTGAATCGCAGAATCGTAGCAAGGCCTACAAAAGCGAGACCGCCTATGTCTCTCGCATCAAGGTGAGAACAGACAACCCACTCGCCAACGGAAGCAAGGTGCAGTTGACCGTGCGCCGTCAGGTGGAAGCCTACAATGGCCTGCAGATGCAGAACGACTACCAGCAGGAGTTCAGTGTGGTGAGCGAAGTCTATGCCATCGGCACTGACTCGATTGTGGAAGTGGCTAAAGGCGAAGAACGTACTATCGCAGTGCATGCCTTCCCTGCCTCAGCCGCAGCAGGCATGAAGGTGACAGCCAAGAGCGTGATTGGCACCATCGCCACCATCACCGATGAGGCCATCTTCGATGTGAATGGTGAGGCACACCTGACTGTGAAGGGAAAGACTGGCGGACAGACCGCACTGTTGCTCACCTTGGAGAACTCGAAGGTGAAAGCACAGTCGGTGATTCAGGTGACAGACCCATCGATGTTGCCCGTGTATGCCCCAACGGCCTCGCACATCAGTGGCACCTATGTCAAGGAAGGCGAAAGTGTGACCCTGCACACTGACACGGAAGGCGCAGTCATCTGGTACACGACCGATGGCACCTGCCCATGTGACGAGAACGGCACAAGGAGGAAGTACACGGCACCTATCTCCATCACTGAGGCAATCAGCATCCGAGCCTACGCTGTGAAGGGTGATGACGCAAGTCGTGTTGTGACCTTCAACTACCAATTGTATGACCCTGTGGACATCAGGGATGCCAACGCATCAGAAGGAGAGGTTCCTGTAGTGTACTACACTCCAGATGGTCTGCATCTGCAACGTCCGCATAAAGGTGTGAACATCATTCGAAAGAGTGATGGCACAACCAAGAGTGTGTATATGAAGTAATTCTTATCAAATACAAACAAATGAAGGTGAGCATTTCAATTGGAGTGCTCACCTTCATTTCCCCTACTCAAAAGGGGAAACTTGTTGATTCAAAACGGAGAATTGATAAAGCTAATACGGACAACAGCTTTAGGCACACCATCATTTGCCTAAAGGCACACGATTAAATGGCTAAAGGCACGTGACCTTTTGCCTTTAGCCAAATGAAGTTGTCAATGAAAGCTTTGTCTCTTATTCTGCCAAATACTCTTTCATGCTTTGTTTCCAGTCGAGGTCGTAGCGGATGTCGGTGAGGTTGTCCACTTTCCATTCGCCACCTTCATAGATGAGGTTGACACGTACGGGTATTTCGCCGTAGTTGTGGAGCTTGAGCGTTACGGCTGCCTCCCAGGGTTTGTCTTCCATCAGGATTTTCTCTAAGTAGAAGTCGCTGGCGTGGAGGTTCTGGGTGTCGAAATCCTGACCCATCACCCAGTAGTCGGCATCGAAGAATCCCATCTCGTCAGGGTTCTTGTTATCTTTCTCTATGACGGCTTTCACAGTGGCGAGCCAGTCTTGGGAGCAGAATTTCTTGTCGAGTTCATTGGATTTGGTTTGCCAGTCTTCGCTGCTGTATGCCTCACTGACTGCCTCGTAGAGTCTCTGTACGGTTTCGATGGCATATTGTCCGGCTTCTTCTACTGTTGGTTCGTACACGGAACCTGGACCGTCGAGCATATAGTCGGAGTCTTTGGGTGCTTCATTGCCACTATTTCCGTTGGTCTTGTTGCCACAGGCAGCCAACGTGATGACTGCCATAGCCATGAATATGAATGTGAGTTTCTTCATCTTGGAACGTTTGTTATTGTTTGATGTGTTAGTGATTGAAAAGGTCTGGATACCCTTGGGCTACCCAGACCTTTCTATAGATTGTTTGTGGATTGTTTATTCTGCAGGTGCAGCTGCTGGTTGACCCTTGCCCTTGTTGGCGAGTTCAGCGAGCTTCTTCTTGCCATTGAATGCGAATACCCATACGAGGAATCCTGCAATGACTAAGAGGATGATGCCGAGCACAGGACGATAGAAGATCCATGCGAGGGCGATGACGATGAGTGAGTAAACGATACCCACGATTGTGCAGATGATGCCCACGCCAAATGCGAAGATGCTTGAGAGGAATGGAACCACCTTGAGGAGAGTCTCGAGGAATGAGAAGAGGCTCTTGAAACCAGAGATAACCAAGAGTATGCCGACGATGCGGAGAATCCAAGTCCACATGGTGTTGCTTTCGTTCTCCTCTTCGAAGATTTCATCAATGCTCTTCTTACCCATTCTGAGGGTCTGGAACTTCTTCTTGTTAGATGCTACGAATGGCTTGAAGGTGTTGCCCTCCACAACTGAAACGACAGTCACCTTAGCAGGAACGGTCTTCTCGAATGTGATGCGAACGTCACCCACCTCAGGAGCATTAGCGGTGCGACCATAGTAGATCACATTGCCTGCCTGGTGTACGAAGTCGAGGTCAACCTGGTTGCCATTAGTTGCTGTCTCTGTAGTGTCAGCAAGATTTGTAACGGCATCTGCGATAACAGCGGTGTTACCCTTGATTTTTGCATATGTGTCAGCAACGCTCTTATTCATAGACTGAAGCGTCTGGAAGTTAACGTCGAGTTCAATAGGCTCTGTGGAGCTGATAGAGTGGATGAGAGACTCATTCAGCACATATGCACCGAAAGTAACTTTCTCTGCCCAAACATCCTGATCCTCAACAGTGGCCCAAGTGTAGTTCTTGCCCTGATAAGCCGGATCCTTGAAATCGGCGCTGTTGACTGGGCTGCTCACCCATTCCTGCTTGTAGGTGTAGGTAGTGGTGGTCTCCTGCTTGCCGCCGAGCTTGTCTTCGCTCTTTGACTCAGAATGTTCTACCCATTGGTAGTACTCCACCTTTCGGCTCAAGCTGATGGCATTCTCACTGATACCGAAATCAGCATCGGTCAGAACCTCGTCAGTGTTAGCCATTGCAGTAGCGCAAACGAGCTCTCCCTCGAACTCGGCACTCTTCTTGTCGGGGTTAGGCATCTCGACGCATGCACCCTGTGCATCTTCCAGCATGTCGGCAGTCTTCACAGCGCGACCTTCATTCCACCAGAGCAGAATGGTTGCACCAATGATGATGACAAAGCCCATCAGGGTAGCCTTGAGTGAATTACCCACACGGGTACCATAACCCGTAGTTGTTTTCTCTGTGTAAGCCATAATCTTTTGCTTTTTAATGATTAGTAAATAGAAATTCTGTAAATTGTTTCAAATAATGCTGCAAAGTTACTTGTTTTTGTTAACAATTCCCAAATCTTTATGACTTTTTTGTCTTTATGTAGGGGAATTTTGTCATAAAGTGCGATGTTTTTAGTAACTTTGCACATCAAATTACGACTAAATTAACACATATGGCACTCAAAGCATTGAACGCTCGCACGGCTCCGAAGAGCCATGCACCTGAGAGAATCATCCAGTTTGGCGAGGGAAACTTCCTTCGCTGTTTTGTGGACTGGATTGTTTATAACATGAATCAGAAAACGGATTTCAACTCTTCTGTAGTGGTGGTTCAGCCTATCGAGAAGGGAATGGTGGATTGGCTTAATGGTCAGGATTGCCTCTACCACGTCAATCTGCAAGGTCGCCTGAACGGAGAGAAGGTCAACTCGCTCACACGCATCGACTGCATCAGCCGTGCCCTCAATCCATACAGCCAGAATCAGGCATTCATGGCATTGGCAGAGCAGCCAGAGATTCGTTTTGTCATCAGCAACACCACTGAGGCGGGCATCGCTTTCGACCCTGCCTGCAAGCTCGCTGACGCACCCGCTTCTTCCTATCCAGGCAAGCTCACGCAGTTGCTCTATCGTCGTTTCAAGACTTTCAATGGCGCTGCTGATAAGGGATTGATTATCATGCCTTGTGAGCTGATTTTCCTGAACGGGCACCATCTGAAGGAGTGCATCTATCAGTACATCGAATTATGGAAGGACGACTTCGGCGCTGACTATGCTGCTTTCAAGGAGTGGTTTACGAAATATAATTATGTATGTGCCACGTTGGTGGATCGCATCGTGCCAGGTTTCCCACGTAAGGAAATTGCAGAGATCCAAGAGAAGATTTGCTATGCCGACAATCTTGTTGTGCAGGGTGAAGCATTCCACTTGTGGGTGATTGAGAAGCCTGAAAACATGGACATCGATGACCTCAAGGCTGAGTTCCCTGCTGAGAAGGCTGGTTTGAACGTGCTGATTGCCCCAAGTGAGAAGCCATACCACGAGCGTAAGGTGACGCTGTTGAATGGTCCTCATACGGTGCTTTCTCCTGTAGCTTATCTCAGCGGCATCAACATTGTGCGCGATGCCTGCAACCACGAGGTGGTGGGCAAGTACATCCACAAGGTGCAGTTCGACGAGCTCATGCAGACACTCAACCTGCCGATGGATGAACTGCAGCAGTTTGCTGGTGATGTGCTGGAGCGTTTCAACAATCCATACGTTGACCATCAGGTGACGAGCATCATGCTCAACTCCTTCCCCAAGTACGAGACACGCGACCTTCCTGGTGTGAAAGTCTATCTGCAGCGTAAAAGTGAACTTCCACAGGGTCTTGTCTTTGGACTCGCAGCCATCATCACCTATTACAAGGGTGGCACTCGTGCTGATGGTGCGCCTATCGAACCAAACGATGCTCCTGAAATCATGCAGTTGCTCAAAGACCTCTGGGCAACGGGCGACACGCAGAAGGTGGCAGAGGGAGTCCTCGCTGCTGAGAACATCTGGCACGAAGACCTCAACAAGACTGTTCCTGGTCTCACTGCGCTTGTCAAGAAAGACCTTGACCTCATTCAGGAGAAAGGTATGCTTGAAGCGGTCAAGACCATTTTGTAAGCAACGTTGTTGATATCATATATCGACCCCCATAAAGTGTCAAGCTTTACGGGGGTCGTTTTTATACTATTATATAATATATGTGTTACTGCACGCTGTCGCATCTGTCTGTATAGAACTTCTTGAAATCCTCCCAACGATAGTAGGGGAAGAGGTCGGAAGGAAGGGGTAGGGAAGCTTCTTCTCCATTGAGAACGCACTTGATGAGGATGTCCTGTCCAGGCTTTTTGCCTTGATAGAAGATGATCTGGAGGTTGGACGCCTTACCCATCGACCAGTTATGGTAGCAGTTTTTCACTTCGTAAGGGTCTTCGGGGTCGATGTCGGCTCCATTGATGCCCATGAGAATGGTGAGAGGACCCAAGCAGGTGTCGTGTCCGAAGCGGAGGTCGGCAATGCGCTGAGTCTTTCCACTAACCACATCGTCTGCCTTCTTGATGATGTCGCGCAAGATAGGAATCATGTCGTAGCGTGGCTCGAACACCCAAGTATAGGAACCAAGGTTCTCATGTTCCCAACGTGCAGCAATCTCTTCGTCGCTGATGATGTTACCCATCATGCCGTCGTGTCCGATGCTGGGAAGCGACGTGTAGAGGTTGATGAGGTTGCTGCCGATGTTGTTCATGTTGCCAGGCAGACCCTCAGTGCTGGTGAAGACACGTGATACAATCTTCTCGCGCAAGTTGTCTTGATATTGGAAACGCTGGCGATTTTGCTCGAAGCGTGGTCTTGATCTGGGATATTTCTTGTAGTTTGGATTCTGGCGGTCGTCGGGCTTCACACCATCCAGCACCTTGCGGGCAGACTCCATACGGATTTCAATCTTAGGATTGCATTGCGTCAGTTCCTGACAGAAAGAAGCCATGCTGAGCACGCAACGTCCTGTGAGGGAGGAGATGGCGAACACGTCACCACCATTCTTGAACACCTCATTGAAATCGCTGTACATCTGACGAGCGATGTACTGGTGTTGTTCCCAACCCAGTTGGCTCAGTTCGCTCACGCTGGTTGCCAATTCCGTCTTGGCATCCATGAACTTCTCTCTGAACGCCTCACCCTCAGCCGTCAGTTGGTTCTTGGCATGTGCCTTGGTGAGCAGCGAGTCGAGGTCGCGATAGAGCATGTCGTTCCAGTAGTAACGAGAGCCGTGACGCCCATAGTGGCTGATATAGAAGGCTTTGTAACCTTTGGGAGCCTTCGTCAACGTGGTCGGCTTCATGGGGTAGGGATAGTCCTGTCCATAGGCTTTTCTCAGGTCAGCCTTCACTTGTTCGAGCGCCGGAACGCCCTGTGCCCATGTTGCGAGGGCAATTGCCCACAGAAGTAGGGCTTGGAGGATTCTTTTCATTGTGATGTGTAGTTTGAATAGGATAGTAAAATAGTAACTGAATTTTGTTCTTGGTTGAATTGTCGCCACAAAGGTAATGAATAATTTTGAGAAAGAGATACACAATGACGAAAAAAACTTCCATTCTTTTGTATTCTATCAAAATAATCGTAACTTTGCCTGCGAATACTATTTATTACCAAAATCAATATGGATATGAAAAGAAACGTGTATCGGGTGTTTGTGACCGTTGTGCTGATGGTTGTATGTTGCACCCAAATGGCCGCTCAGGGTTTCCGCAGGGAGAGTTTTCCTGAAGGCTCTTATTCCCCAGTGACGAACATCAACAGAAGTGGATATCCGCGTGTGTTGGCTGACAACAGCGTGATGTTCCGTGTGAATGCTCCGCAGGCTCAGCTGGTGCAGATAGACCTGGGAGGCAGGAAGTATGACATGCAGAAGTCGGAGGGTGGTGCATGGACGGTAACCACCCAACCGCAAGTGCCAGGTTTCCACTACTATTCGTTGGTTGTGGATGGTGTGTCGGTGGCTGACCCTGCCAGTCAGACGTTCTATGGATGCAGCCGTTGGTCGAGTGCCATCGAGGTGAAGGAGACGGGTATGGATGTGTTTGAGGTGCAGGATGTGCCGCATGGTGAAGTGCGCACCGTCTATTATTACTCAAAGGTGGATGAGTCATGGCGTCCATTGATGGTCTATACGCCAGCTGGCTATAACGAGGGCAAGCAGGAATATCCAGTGGTCTATATCCAACATGGAGGCGGTGAAGATCATCGCGGATGGATGGAGCAGGGCAGGACTGCCCAGATTATGGACAATCTGATTGCGGCAGGCAAGGCTGTGCCGATGATTGTGGTGAGTTCGAACAGCAATGTGCAGTCGCGCAATGGTGGCATGGGTGGCGGTTACAGCTGGCAGGGCATGCAGACGTTCCGCAGTGAGATGATTGAAAATGTAATCCCATTCGTGGAGAAGACTTATCGCGTGAAGAAAGACCGCAAGAGTCGTGCCATGTGTGGCCTCTCGATGGGTGGGGGACAATCATTCTATATTGGTCTGCGCGACCCAGAAGTGTTTGCCAATGTAGGCGTATTCTCTACAGGCATGTTCGGAGGCATCTCGGGTGCATCGAACTTTGACTTAGAAAAAGAGGTGCCAGGCATGTTGACTGACACCAATACGTTCAATAAGCAATTCGATGTATTCTTCTTGAGTTGTGGCGAACAGGATCCACGCATTGAATACACGCGCAACATCGTGAAGAAGATGCGTGAGGGTGGTGTGGAGGTGAAGTTCAACTCATACCCGGGCGATCATGAGTGGCAGGTGTGGCGCAAGTCGCTGCACGAGTTCGCTCAGTATCTATTTCGATAAGGTTTATTCATCCTCATCGGGGATGTCGTCAATGTTGTCGATATCCTCGATCTGGATGTTGTTCTCATCAAGCTCTTCCTCTTCTTCCTCTTCCTCCACTTCACCATCGAGCTGCTTGAGTTCCTCATCGTTCATATCTTCTTCTTCCTCTTCTTCCACCTCGTCCAACATCTCGTCGTCGTTCTCATCGAAATCATCTTCGATGTCTTCCTCTTCATGGTGCTTGCGACGACGGCGGCGACCATCATCTTCATCATCAATGCTGTAGTCAATGTGGACTTTTTCCACCTTGGGTTTGGGTTTCATGAAAATGCCTTCAATCCAGCCACCACGATCGAGCTCGAGAACTTCGTAGCCATCATCCTTACGACGGTCGATGATGCCTCCTGGCTTGCGCATGGTGAGTTCAGGCATAACTGTGCAATCGACGAAAAAGGCAGACTCGATGATGTCCTGAATGGCGAGGGGGAGTCCCTTCCAACCAGTACCCATGTTGTGAGCAATGAGGTCGAGCACTTCCCATGTCTCGAGGTGCTGGATGTTCTCGAGCGTGATGTCTGTTACCTTCTTGATGGGGTGCTTGCGGATGGCGATAGCGTTGTTACCGTCAGCATCAGGGGTAGAATAGACCTCATACCCCATATTTTCGAGCTGGTTCACTTTGTCATTGTCATCCCTTTTCAGATATTGGATGTCGAACACGGTCTTGATGATGTTCAGATAATGCTTTTCATTGGCGGAGAAGTCGTCCTTCTTCTTCTTGGCATTGATGATCATCTGACTCAGTTCGACTGGAGTCACAGTCCAAACATTGCTCTTGTCTAAGTCGTCAAGCGAGAATTTCGTCTTTTGCTTCATTGTGTTGATGATAATAATGTGAAATTTGGGTGCAAAGGTAATACTTTTTAATTGAAAATGGAAAATTGGGAATTGAAATTTCATCATTTTACTGTATTCTTGGTGGCTATCTTTAAACTTTTGTGTAACTTTGCTATCCTTTTAAGAAAAGGGAAAAAGATACACAAAAGTTTATATGTCTCAACAAGTAAGTATTTTAAGGTATGGAGCCTGCCTGCGTCGTATGTGGCGTGTGGCGGCTGTTTGTTTGTTGTGCGTTATGCCGATGTGGGTAATGGCGCAGGGTGTGAATGAGGTGTCGGCTACGGATGTGCAGACGAAGGGCATTGTCTCGTATGTGCAGCACGTGATGGGCTTCAACAGGGCTGTGCCGCAGGAGAAGGTGTATATGCACTTTGACAATACAGGCTATTTTGAAGGGGAAACGATTTGGTTCAAGGCGTATGTGACGCGTGCTGACAATGGACGTCCGACAGACTTGAGCAAGGTGTTGTATGTGGAACTGCTGAATCCGAGTGGAGATGTGGTTAAGACACAGAAATATTATATCAATGAGGAGGGGCAAGCACATGGTGACGTGAAGGTCGATTCATTGTTCGGCACAGGTTTCTATGAGGTGCGTGCATATACACGTTATATGACGAACTGGGGTGTAAACGCTGTGTTCTCAAGAGTATTCCCTGTGTTCAAGACGCCAGCTAAGGAGGGTGACTATACGGATTTGACCATTGACACGCGTTTGTATCAGGAGCGCAATCCCAACAATCGTGACCAGCAGGACTCACTCTACATGAAGGCTGTGAAGGAGGGCATCTATTCAGACAATGAGGCGAAGACGGTGAGTGTGCAGTTCTATCCAGAGGGAGGTGATATGGTGCAAGGAAAAAAATGTCATGTGGCGATGCTGGCAGTAACGGATGATGGACGTCCTTATCGTGGAGAAGGTTTTGTGGTGAACAAGCAGGGCGATGTGTTGGCGACAGTGCAGACGGACACATTGGGTAGGGGAGAATTTACGGTCGTCCCAGATGCATCGGGACTGTCGATGAAGATGATGAACGGAAAGAATAAGGAACAGATTTATGCGTTGCCTGCAGCACGACGTGAAGGATGTGCGCTGACGCTGGATGTGGTGAGTGACGATGTACTGGCAACGCTGCAATGCACGGGTGGCGTGTGTGGCGAACTGATTGGCTATGCATTGATGAACAACGGTAATATATATTATTGTGATACTTTGGTGGCATCACCTCTGATTGAGTTGGAACTGAATCGTGAGCAGATGAAGGAGGGAGTGAACCAGATGACGGTGTTCAACAGCAATGGACAGGTGTTGGCAGACCGCTTGTTCTTCATCTGTCCGAAGCCATCGGTAACAGACAGTATTTCATTTACGGCTGAATCTGCGTGGTTAAAACCTTGTGGAAAGGTGACGTTGAATGTACAGACCTTGCCCAACGCGATGTTCTCCTTCTCAGCGATGGATGCGATGGCGATGCCAGGTGAAAAGCGCGGCAATTTGAAGACGTGGATGTTGTTGAGCTCAGAGGTGAGGGGATATATCGACCATGTGGATTACTATTTCGAATCAGATGACCAGGAGCACCGCAAAGCATCGGACATGCTGATGCTGACGCAAGGATGGAGACGCTACAACTGGGAAGAGATGGCTGGTCTCACCCCCAGAGAGAAGTTGCAGCCAGTGGAAGACAAGTTTTATGTGTTTGGCAAACTGAACGAATATCGCAAGCATAATCCTGTTAACGATGTGGATTTGGAACTGATTCTCTATAATCAGTACGGACAGAGTCTGACGGGTAACACGAAGACAGACAAAGATGGTAATTATGTGTTTGGATTGCCGTTTATGGATGGTGAGTGGAAGATGTTCTTCTATACCCGTATCAATGACAAGAAGAAGACGTTCCGCGTGGGAGTGGACAGGCAGATTTCACCTACACCACGCTATATCAGTCCTGTGGAGGCCAGTGTGAAGATGCCTAAGGGACCGAACATGTTTGTGCATAGCGAAGACGAGCCTGTGCCAGAAGGTGAGGAATTCATCCCTATCACACAGAAGAACATCGTGTTGCAAAATGTGACGGTGAAGGCGAAACGTCGTTATTTCACGAATGATGACTTCAAGTTCAAGAACGAGAACTATGCTCGCAAGTGGGCATCCTTGTATTATGATATTGACCGTGAACTGGATAATATTCGTGACCGAGGCGAAGAAGAACCCACCATATTTGAACTCTTGGCAAAGAAGAACGCTATGTTCAACAACCCTGAGTGCATCGACTTGCCGATAGTAGGAGGAGATCCAGATACGACTGGATGGGCTGACTGGTATGGTCACATGTCATACGGTCATCAGCCTATTGAGTGGATCGTGGACAATGGTGAAACGATGAATGCAGGTGCTATCACCTCGGAGACAAGTGCAGCGGGTGACACGTTCTTCCCGATGTGGCTGGATGAAATCAAGAGTGTTTACATCGCACCTTACGACCCCGATTACGACAGTCGCGCAGCTGCCCGTGGAGCTTTAGGTGAAACGCCAGGAGAGGTAGGGGATGACAAGAGCAACCACGTGAAGATTTATCTCTATCTGCACCATCGCTTCACGACGGAGAGCAACAAGGGCATCCGACGTACCTATTTCCAAGGGTTCAATGAAATATCCACGTTCCAGATGGAGGATTATAATGTCATTCCACCTATGGCGGATTTCCGACGCACCATATATTGGGCACCTGAAGTGAAGGCTGACGAGGAGGGCAAGGCAAAGATTGAGTTCTTCAACAACTCCACTTGTGAGGAAATGTACATCAGTGCGGAGGGTATGACGCCAGAAGGCAAATTTGTGTTGAAGGATTAGTGTTAAAAAGAACAAAAAACTCGGCGATGCTTGGGCTTGTTACAATTATTTTGCCTAACTTTGTCGAAACTTTCTGAGTTAGCTAAGAAATATTCAAACACTCAACAATATTTTACACATGAAAGAACTCGCATTGAAGTATGGCTGCAATCCTAATCAGAAGCCATCACGCGTCTATATGGAGGAGGGCGAACTCCCTATTGAAGTGCTTAACGGTCGTCCAGGTTACATCAATTTGCTCGATGCCTTCAATAGTTGGCAGTTAGTCAAGGAACTGAAGGCAGCTACTGGTATGCCATCGGCTGCTTCGTTCAAGCATGTTAGCCCAGCTGGTGCAGCTGTAGGTGCTCCATTGAGTGACACGCTGAAGAAGATTTACTTTGTGGATGACGTGAAGATTCCACTCACTCCGATTGCTACAGCTTATGCACGTGCTCGTGGTGCTGACCGCATGTCGTCATTTGGTGATTTCATCGCGCTCTCTGACACTTGTGATGAGGCTACAGCTACTCTTATCAAGCGTGAGGTGAGTGATGGTATCATTGCTCCTGATTATACACCAGAGGCATTGGAGATTCTTCGTGCTAAGCGCAATGGAACTTATTGCGTCATCAAGATGGATCCAAATTATACCCCTGCACCCATCGAACGCAAGCAGGTGTTTGGTATTACATTTGAGCAGGGTCGCAATGAGATTGACCTGACGGGTGACAACCTCTTCGAGAACATACCAACTGACAACAAGGACATTCCTGCTGATGCAAAGCGAGACCTCAAGATTGCACTCATCACACTGAAATACACGCAGTCGAACTCTGTCTGCTATGTGAAAGACGGACAGGCTATTGGCATTGGAGCTGGTCAGCAGAGCCGTATCCATTGTACTCGTTTGGCTGGTAACAAAGCTGACATTTGGTGGTTGCGTCAATGTCCAAAGGTGTTGGCATTGCCATTCAAGAGCGACATTCGTCGTGCTGACCGCGATAACACCATTGATGTGTATATTGGTGACGAATACGAGGATGTACTGCGTGAAGGCACTTGGCAGAACTTCTTCACTGAAAAGCCTGAGCCTCTCACGATGGAAGAGAAGAAAGCATGGTTGGCGCAGAATACGAATGTGTGTCTGGGTTCTGATGCGTTCTTCCCATTTGGTGACAACATCGAACGTGCCCACAAGAGTGGTGTGCAGTACATTGCTCAGGCTGGTGGTTCCGTGCGTGATGACAATGTCATTGAGACCTGCAACAAGTACGGTATCGCTATGGCATTTACAGGCATCCGCCTCTTCCATCATTAATAATTGTCAATGATCAATTTTCAATTCTCAATTATCTAAGTGGCTTCAGATAACGAAATCCAGTATGCCATCATGAATGGCATCAACTTTGGTAAGGCGAAGAGCGAGAAGAAGGAAGACCCCAACAAGGTGAAGACTAAAGCTCGAAAAAAGGCCTATCAGACAGGTTCCCATAAGTCGGGTGCGGCTAAGCATAAGGCAGAGATACGCCAACGTGTGAAGAACCGCGCCTCCCAACGCAAAGGTTAGATGATACGGCGTTGGCTCATTCTTCTATGTGTACTGCTCAGCATCATGGCTTGTGACTCCAATAAGTCGCAAGGTGAGGCTGGGCGGTCTCCGTTTAAGACCAATGCCAACGACGCCCCTCCACATTTTGATTTGCCCGACATCCAGCAGAATGGCGAACTCATTGTGCTCACGCTTTATGGTCCTGAAAGTTACTTCGAATTTCGAGGTGAAGACTTTGGTGTGCAGTTCATGATTGCTCGTGAGTATGCTAAGAGTATTGGTGTAAGTGTTCGTGTGGATGTGTCTCGTAATCAACATGATCTGATTGAGAAACTTCAGCATGGAGAGGGAGACTTCATTGCCTGTCAGGTGACTCAGGCAGACTCCCTTGCTGCTTTTCTGGATTACGTGGGTGAAAAGGAGATGTTTACCTTCATGGATAGTCTTTCCCAACAACGTAAAGACGAGTCGTTACGTCCCAAGGCTCATGCTGCGTGGGCTGTTCGTAAGGATTCTCCCCTGTTGTCAGCTTCCCTGTCACAATGGATGACAGCCCACCAGAAGGACTTCTTTGATTACACCACCATCCGCATCAAGTCGAGCAGTGGACGCACGTATGTTCCCCGTCGTAAAGTGTCTTCTCCTATCCTTAATGTTTCTCGTGGTCAGATTTCACTCTACGACGACCTCTTTAAGAAGTATGCCATTTCGTGTGGCTGGGATTGGCGTCTGATGGCAGCACAGGCTTATCAGGAGTCTGCTTTCGATCCACAGGCTGTGTCTTATATGGGTGCAATGGGCTTGATGCAGTTGATGCCTGGTACAGCACGTGATGTGGGTGTCTCCCAAGCAGATGTGTTTGTGCCGGAGAGCAATGTGCGTGGTGCTTCCAAGCTTATTACCAAACTGAATACCCACTATTCCAGCATTAGTAACTCTGACGAGCGCATCAACTTCATCTTGGCTGCCTACAATGCTGGCCCTGGTCATGTGGACGATGCCCGTGCCTTAGCTCAGAAATATGGAAAGAACCCCAACGTATGGCTCGGCAATGTTGATGCTTTTGTGCTCAAGATGAGCGATGCGCAGTATTATAATCAGTCAGAGGTTAAGTACGGCTACTTCCGTGGCAGTGAGACCTACGACTATGTCAACAGTATCCGAGCCCGTTGGAGTGAATACAAAAAGAAAATCAAACATTAAGGCATCAATAAATATAAAAACCCAAAAAGAAAAGCACACATTATTTGCATATGTCAATGCTTTGATGTAATTTTGCAAAAATTATTCACTAAACAAGGGAAACTATGAAAAAGATCTTATTCGTGATGGCAGCCGTGATTGCAATGATGGCATGCAACAATAAGCAAGCGGACACTCCGGCAACGGGGGGTGACGAGGTTAATAACGAAGTCGTGGAAAACGACACAACCAGTCAGGAAATGAAAGAAGCTAACATGCAGGAAGTTCAGGCGTTTCTGAAGGAGTGCAATGCATTCTTCATCGCCACTGCCGATGGTGACCAGCCTCATGTGCGTCCCTTCGGTGTTTCAGAGATTATTGATGGCCGTCTCTACATTATGACGGGCAAGGTGAAGGACGTTTATAAGCAGATGGCTGCGAACGGAAAGTTTGAGATTTGCGCCCTGAAGCCTTCGGGTAGCGAGTGGATCCGTGTCAGTGGCACGCTGGTGAACGACGAAACGCTCAGTGTGAAGGAAGAGTTCCTGAACCGCAACGAGGGCTTGAAATCGATGTATAAGGCTGATGATGACAACATGGCTGTGCTCTACATTACGAACGGCACTGCCCGCTTCTGCTCATTTGCTGGACCAGAACGTAAGGTACGCTTTTAAGGACTAAATAATGAAACTATGATAGTATATCCTAATGCAAAGATAAACATCGGCCTAAACGTTGTAGAGAAACGTCCGGACGGCTACCATAATCTGGAGACGGTGTTTTATCCGATTGGTTTGCAGGACATCTTGGAGATCCAGGAAATAGATACGGATGTGCCTGCGTGTGGCTATCGCCTCAAGGTGACGGGCACAGTATTGGATGGCTCGCCAGAGGACAATCTGGTGGTGAGGGCGCTGAAGTTGTTGAAGAGAGATTTTGATTTGCCTCCTGTGAGCATTGGATTGTATAAGCATATCCCGACAGGTGCAGGCTTAGGTGGTGGTTCGGCTGATGCGGCTTTCACTGTGAAGACGCTGAACGAGCGTTTCAAATTGGGACTGACCATAGAGCAGATGGAGAACTATTGTTCTCAGCTGGGTGCAGATTGTCCTTTCTTCATCCAGAACAAGCCTGTATTTGCAACGGGTATTGGCAATGTGTTTCATCCTGTTGAATTGAACCTGAAGTATAAGCAGTTGGTGTTGGTGAAGCCTGACATCTTCGTTTCGACGAAGGATGCTTATGCGAAGGTGAAGGTGCAGCATCCCAAGAAGCAGTTGCCTGAACTCCTTGCTCAGCCCATCGAGACGTGGAAGGATACGGTGGTGAATGATTTTGAGGCAAGCGTGTTCTCGAAATATCCTGAGATTGCTGCCATCAAGGATCAGATGTATGATCTTGGTGCTGTATATGCCAGCATGTCGGGCAGTGGTTCGAGTGTATTCGGCATCTTTGAAGACCCTGTAGAGAACATCGACGAAAAGTTCAGCGGGATGTTCTGCCGTCAACGGGAACTGTAAAACAAAAGGGATGAACTCAAACGGGTTCATCCCTTTTATATTGTGGTTCATCCTTTTTAATCGTAGAAGTTCCAACTCAAGCCGAAACGGATGCTGGCCGGATTCATTGGGTAGTTAGGTGACCAGAAGTAACGGCCGTCGGACTGATTGAAGTGGTGGTACATCACGTAGAAGCGCGTACGTTTCAAATCGAAATTGGCATAAACGGAGAGAAGTGGGTAATTGCCCACTTTTTCTTTTTTCAGCGTGTTCTGATTCATGAACATGCCGATGACGGGTGAATAGTCAGGCACGTTGTATTCTGTGAAATACTTCATGTCGGCACCAAACTCTGTTTTGAGCACCTTGGCAATCTTAAAACGCAGGTAGAGGTTGGTGTAGAGCGATACGACAGGAAGGGGCAAAACATCCGAATGACTGCAAGTCTGGTAAGTGACGTCGTTTTCCCAATGCAGGATGCCCAGCTTGAAGTATTGGCGCAGATTGGCGCTAACCACCTGGATGTTGTCGCTGCACTGCATGGGGGAGACGTTGTTGCTCACCACAGAATTGCCGTCAGAAGTGGGCAATGCGATGCCTGTGTTCTGGAAGTAGCAGAAATTCTTGATATTCTCTACGCCCACCGTGATTTTGGTGTTGGTATGGGGAATGTCGATGATACCCTCGATACGCTCTCTGAACTCGTTGTCCATGTTCTTGTCCCACCATGCGTGCTTGCCGTGATAATGGTCGAAGTAGAAACTTGGAGCAATGTTCTTGACATAAGCGTTGAGTGCCACTTGGGCTGTGTCGCCCAACAATGGGATGTTGACTTCGGCATGACCATTCACATCAAACTGACCGATGTCTTCACCAGCCACCACAACCTCTCCATCGAGATTGTAATGGACGGTCGTTCCTTGCGTACGGATAATCTGTCCTCCGACCAGCACGTTGTGCTCTTTGTAGTATTGCTTGCCGATAATGCCCGTTGTGTTGGTGTATAAGCCTCCATAACGGGTCGTATCTGGCAACATGAATCGGTTGTATTCATAACCTACATAGGCATTCAAACCAAACAATGCCCATTTGTTGAAACCCTCGCACAAGGATAGTCCCACCAAATTTTTGATATAGAAATGCTTGGTGTAGTCTTGCGTAGAATCGCCAGGCAGATAGGTGTAGGAATGGTAGTTCTCCGTCTCTTTGTAGGCACGATTGTTGCGCATCATGTTCTGGAGCTTCACCGAATGGAATATCTTGCTGACAGGCACGAACACCTCTTTGGTGGTGACGGAATCCACTTCTTCTTCGCGATAGAAACCTATGTTGTAATGATGGTTGAAGAAAACGAGGTCGTGCTCCTGACGGTTCCAAGTCTGTGAGAGCACCGTCGGAATGTCGTTGGAGGTGAACTCCCTTGCCATGTTTTCAGGATTGGTGATGTAGCCCTCGTCCTCGATACCACCATTCTCGGCCGTCTTCATGAAGTTATGTTGGTAGTAGAAGTGGAAGTTGTATTTATCGGCGATGTAGGAAGCCCATGCCGAAGCGTTCATGTAAGAGGTGGATTGCGTGTCGTAATAGCCACGACCGTAGATGTAGTCAAAGATACCACCAAAATTGAATTTCTTCCCTGCGTTGTTGGTGTAGGTGGCCTTGACGTGGTCTGAACCCGTGTTCTTCGAACCGTTCCAGTTGTAGGTCACATTCATGAAGGGCGACTTCGTGTTGTAAAAACGGAAATGCTCTGTATCGACGAAGAACATGTCGAAGGGGGCAGTAAACATGAAGTCGGGTGTGATGGGACGTTCCATGAAGATACGCGACTGGCGAGGCGAACCGACATTACCCAACGAGTTGTAATGTCCTTCGATGCCTTCGGGCAGGTCGGTGTTCATGAACATGTGGTGAAGGGTGTCAACATACGTGTCAGTCATGTTGCCATATGTCTCATCCACTGTCCAGGCCCTTATGTCAGTAGGAACAATTTTCTTTTTCTTCTTGGTCTCAGCAGAGTCGGGGCGTGCATCCATCGACATATCAGAGTTCGTTTCCAACTCTGAAATGATACGTTGTGCACGGCTTGACGGAACAAGGAGTGTAAAGAATATGAATATGAGTAAATATCTTGAAATCAAATCTTTAACGGTTAAAACATGAATCGTAGATAGAATTCAACCAACTTCAGTGCAATAGCGCCAAAACCGATGCTGAAGAAGAGCACGCGCTGCTCGGGCAGAGCAAAGTAAATCACGATGGCAGCCACAAAGCCGATCATGAAAACCCAATTCAGCACCCTACGGATAGTCTCCACGTTGTGGGTGGATGACTTGCCTTTGTGCCATTTTTTGCGGCTCTTGTTTTTGCTCTCCGCAACGGCTTCTGCGATGATTTTATCGACGTCTTCCTGATTCATTATTGATTGATGGCTTCAGAGATTTCTTTCTTCAGTTCGTTCACAAGGTCGATGGTCTTGATGCGGAACTTGCCATTGATGCGTTTTAGGGCACCCTTCTTGTTCAGGCAATAGGAGTCTGTAATCCATTCTTCTGCTGTCATACGGATGAACTCGCTTTCGCCCTGATCCACATTGAAGGAGAGCGTGTGCAATTGGAACTGCACTTTACCGTCGCTGACATTCAGATCGAGCAAATAGAAAGCCTGCGTGTAACTCTTGACGAGTGGCTTCACAGAGAAAATCAGTTCCTCAGCGCCTTGACATTCAATATAACCGCTCTGCTTGTTGGCTTCTTTCACCTTCGAGTATTCGATGTTCTTGAAAAAGTTCGCGTCTCTGTAGTCTTCGCCCATCATGCTGTTAGGGGCATATCGGAGACTTGCCCATTGTGCCACCTTGTTGAAAATGTCTTCCTTCTTCTTGCCTGGTGCAGCGATGACATCCTTGAACACGACCTTGCCTGCCTCCTCTGGAATGGCTCCTTTGGCAGTATATACGGACATGTCAGACTTTCCTTTGGGGGCTTTCCGACTGATAAGACCTTCACGTTGAGCTTGCATCATCAAGGGGAGTGCCACTGCGATGAGGGCAATGATAATCTTCTTCATTTGACTATGATTTTAGATGTTATTGTCTGTTTTTTTCCGATTCTTGGGCAGAGGGAAGTTCGCAACTGCCCATAATCGTTTGCAAAGTTAATGCTTTTACATCTTTTGGTCAAATAATTATTTCTAAATATTCTAAAAACCTCTGATAAAATAGGGAAGAAGGCACAAAGAAACAAAAAGGAGATGCCCATCGGGCGTCTCCTCAAATGTTTCACTCTATTTATCTTGTAGTTTTACAAGTCTGGTTATTTCTTGTTGTTGTTATTGTTCGTGTTGGGTCTACCATTCCATCGTGGAGCTGCCCATCGGTTTAGGGTGGTGTTTCTTCCTGGTTGGAACTGATTGAGAGCCTCTACTTGGAATCGAGCCAGTGCTACTCTTACAGCGTAAATCTTTTTCCAAGAAAGCACGGTGTGGAATTTCTTATAATAAGTCTGCTCCACTTTTCGACTCTCTATCTCGAGACTCGTCACCCGCATGACCATTTGCTCGTAGTCTTCTTCGCTGATGTTCGTGTTTCTGAATGCCTTCATCATGATCTCCCTCTGTTGTCTGCCCAACTGGCGTTGCTTGTTCTGCATCTCGTTGAGAAGTGGGAAGAACTTTGCCGATTCTGCTTCAGTCAGGTGCGCCTCACGTGCCACGAACTCGTTCATGTGTTTCGTGTACGATGCAGGGTCGAATTCAGCTCTTGGGTTCTGAATCCTTCCAAAGCCTTGGTTTTGTGCGTTCACACAGAAGCATACCAGCAAGGTTGTGATGAATAATGCAATTCTCTTCATGAGTGTTAAGTGTTGAATGTTTCTGTCAGATGTTGCGGCTTATTCTCCGAAATCTTCTGATGCCAGATAATAGTAAACATCTACGTTGTCCACCATCGTGTAGTTCATCAAGTCCTCGTTGTAGTTGTCAGGTGTGTACACTGCTGTGACCTCAGCCTTCTGCTGTTCCACAGGTGTGGAAGACGGCATTGGGATGAACTTCAGCGCAACGGTGGCAATGAGGACGAGCGATGCCGCGATGGACATGGTGCTAATCCACAGGTTACGACGACGGTTCTTGTGAATGCTGAAGAGTTGGGCACTTTGTGCCGGAGCCTCTTCCTTCTTTTCAGGAACCTCTTGCTCGACGGAATCTATCTGCTCCATGATACGAGCAGTCAGATTGTCGAAATATTCGTCAGACACCTTGAATGGGTATCTGCCGCCCTCTGGGGCGAATATTCGGTTGTTCTTTGTACTCATAATCATACTAATTTTTTTGTTTAGTTATCTTTGTGACTATTTTTCTTTAGAAAGGTTTAATTGTATGGGTGATTTTTTTATTCTTTTGATTTGATGAAATTGGTGATTTTCTCTACCGCGATGTGGTAAGAGGCTTTCAATGCGCCAACACTTGTGCCGACAAGGTCAGAAATCTCTTCGTATTTCTTGTCCTCGAAGTACTTCATGCAGAACACCTGTCGTTGTTTGGCGGGTAGGGTAGAGACCGCTTGCATCAGCAGCTCCTGCGTATTGTCGCCGTCGAAATATTCGTCAGCCACAAAGTTCGCCTGTTCCACAAAGTCTTCATCGTCAATGGAAGTCATCTGTTTCCTTTGTTTCAGAAACGTGAGTGACTCGTTGTATGCTATCCTGTACAGCCAAGTGAAAATGGCTGAATCGCCCTTGAAATTCTCCAGTCCTTTCCAGGCCTTGATGAACGTGTTTTGCAGCACATCGTCAGTGTCGTCATGATTCTGCACCACATAATGGATCTTCCAATAGAGCTGACGCGAATAGACGCTAACAATCTCTTCGAAAGCCCGACGCCTGCTCTGCGGGTCTTGAATCCTCTTCAGTATGTCTTGTTCATCTATCTTTGCCATCTCGGATGCGTTGCTGTGCCGCTTTGACAAGTCTGGTTTTAGGATTGTTTTGGAATGAAAAAAGTGAAAGTCCCTCAATCCATGCGGAAAAGACAAACTTTCACTTTCTATGATGAATGTATTAACCCTTTCTCAGTGAGGGGAGTTTTTTAGTGCAGGTAAATCTTGCGAGTGAACTTGCCAATCTTGACGATGTAAAATCCACGCTGCATTTGACCCAGTTCAAAGGCCTTCGACGCACTGTCGATATTCTGTGTATAGACCTTGTCGCCTGTGATGCTATATATTTCCAGCACCTGTCCTTCCGCATTTTTCACACGGATAGTCGAACCACTCACAGCAATGCTGATCTGGTTCTGCTCCATCTCTATCTGGCTGTTCTGCATCTCTTCCGTCTCTGCCAACATCGTAGCCGGCATTGAGGACAAGCATACCATCAATAGAAGGACTTTTGATATTTTAAGTACAGACTTTACCATGCACAATACGTTTTGTGATGCAAATATAGAGCCTTTTTTTGTTACTACCAAATTTTTTTTCAAAAAAATCACACTTTAACACAATAATTATGAAAAATGGCTGACATAAATGCCAGCCATTCTATTATATATATAAATAATGTGTAAATGCCTTTTTAGAAGAACTTATAACGGTTGTCCTTCACATTCGCCTTCAAATAGAGTGAATTGATGATGGTGCTTGACACGTTGCGGAAGTTGTTCATGCCGATGGATGCCTCCTCGTTCTTCGCGTCGAACTTCTCGGCAGTCTTGGTCTTGTTGATCACCTGAAGCATGTACACACCGTTGTTACCCTTCACAGGACCTGCGAACGCACCCTTGGCGGTCTTGGTGGCCAAAGCGCTTACAAGTGGCTCAGATGCACCCGTAGAAGCGATGAATGCAGGTGCGCTGAATGATACGTGCTTGATGGTGTCAACAACGACATCCTTCAATTTCTGTGCCTCAGCCATGCTCTTCACGTTCTTAGCTGATTCGTAGATCTTGGCGATCTTCTTCTCGTTCTTCACCACTTCTGTCAAATCATCCTTCAGCTTCTCTTGTGAACGATAGCCCTCCTTGTTGATGCCTGTCAAGGCAACCAACAGAAGGTGGTCGTTGCTGCCACATTCATAGAGTGGAGAGATTTCGCCTACTTTAGCCTCGTCAAACACCCACTTCAAAGCGTCACGAGTGGCGCGGATGCCTGCAATGCCGTGAGCAGCTGTGGTTAAGTCGTTGAGTGGACGAACAGTGTAACCGTTCTTTGCAGCGTTAGCTTCAATCTTTTCTAATGTTGTGTTCTCAGCCACGAATGAAGAGAACTTGTTGTATTCTTTGCTGTAAGTATCATCAGAGAACTTCAATTCCTTCACGATAGCTGCTACATTGTACTTAGTTACAGGGTTGGCAGTCTTCATCACCTGCAGGATGATGGTAGAACCGTTCTCCAGCTTCAGCTTCTTGGTCTCACCAGCGTTCATGCCGAAGATGGTGTTGATGTAGAGCGCATTGTCTGCGTCGAGCGATGCACTCTGATACTGTGCGGTAGCAATCCAAGAAGAGTCACCTTCCTGATTGTACTTCTTGGCGATGTCTTTGAACTGAGCACCGCTATTGAGAGCAGTCATGATGCTGTCAGCCTTCTTGGCAATGTCAGCCTCGTCCTTACCAATCACGCCCAACTGACGGAACAGTACAGAGTCAGCCTGAGTGGTCTTGCCCAGCAACTTATAAGTATAATAAGTGTTGGTCATCGGGTCGAATGCAGGAGCCTTCACAGAACCTACAGCTGTAGAGTCAAGAACTGAAGAGATCATGCTTGGGAAAGCATCCTTCAGCTTGTACACGTCAGAGTAGGGGAGCAGTGAAGTTGCCTGACGTACGGCATTGCCAGCAGTTGCATTGCTGGTGGCAGCTGTCAGTTTTGAAGCAGCTTCTGCAATCTCAGCCTCTGCAGCCTTCTTGTCTGCATCGCTTGCCACAACAGGCACGTCAATGATCTTCACGTCGCGTGTCTCGATGTACTGCTGATACTGCTCCTTGTCTTCGTTATATTTAGCTGTCAGCTCTTCGTCTGTCACCTTCACGTCATCATCCTTTACCGAAGCGGCAGGGATAGCGGCGAGCAGGATGTCAGCTTCTTCAGCGCGGCTGTCGAAAGCCAACTTAGCCTCCACAGGGTTGGAGAGGAAGCACTGAGAGAGTAATACCTGGTACTTCTGGGTGAGCAACTGGTCACGAATCTGACGCTGTGCAAACAGGTAGTACTTGTAAATCTTCTCGTAAGCCTCTGGAATCTGAGTGCCAGCGTCCTTCAACTTCTTGTATTCGTTGAGGAAAGTGTTCACAGTTGCGTAGTCATAACGACCCGTCTGCTGATTCATGAACACAGGCACCTGAAGCATCTGGCTGTAGCCAGTCTTCACGACATCGGAGATTTCAGCGTCGCTCACAGCGAGACCCAATTCTTCGCACTGCTTCTGAATGAGCTGCTGCTGTACGTAAGTCTGCCAAGCCTCATCCTTGATGCGGTTCAGCTCGTCCTCGCTGAAGGAACTCTTCTGCTGAGCAATTTCGTAGTAAGTCTGCATGTCGTCCACCAGTTTCTGGTATTCCTGGATAGAGATGGACTTGCCGTCCACTTCGCCGACCTGCTGGCTTGATTTCTGGAAGAGGCTCTCAAGGCCTCTGAATAAGTCGCCGGCGACGAAGAGGAACAACGCCACCGCAATGATGGTCACAAGGAGCACGCCCTTGCTTCTGATTTTTTGTAATGCTGCCATTTTTTTATTGTTTTTATTGATTATATATCTTGTTTTTAAGTGGTTCTGCTCCTCCGCCAGCCTTCTCATACGCTCGCGAATTCGCAAAATCATGCAAAATTACGAAAAATTTCTCACTCGAACACGCACTTGCTTGAGAAATTTTCAAATTACCCCGCTTTTTTCAAGAAAACACCCTCCTTTTCATCGAATGTCCACAAATCCCAAAACATTTTCACCCTCGCAAAATACTCACGCACATACGTCATGATGGCCAATTCAGAGACGGGACTTGTCGCATTGAAAGCTTGAAGACCTTCCACATCCAACCCCAAATGTTCTGCCTGATACAAAGCACGCTCGTTGTGAAATCGCTGGGAGATGATCGTAAAACTCTTGAATCCATACACTTGGTTCGCGTTAATCACTGAATAGATGGTTCTGAATCCCTTCCCATCCAAAATGATATCTTCTGCAGAAACACCCCTTGCCACCAATGAATCCCTCATGCATTCAGGCTCATTGATGCCATCCAAACTGTTCTCGTCACCGCTGATCAAAATTTTCCCGATCTTCCCCTTCTTATACAATTCTTCAGCCGCATCGATACGATATTTGAAGAACAAGTTCCGTCGATTCCCGATCCGCGTCTGAGGCGTTGTACCCAACAAGAGCCCCACCTCACGATATTGAACACAATCAACGCCATCACAAGTCTTCCCTGATGCATTACTTGTGACAATTTGATTGCATGTCCATAAAACAGCAAGAATCACAATGAAAGAGATACAGAGTCCCCAAACAACTATCTTTTTTGTTCTTTTCATTTTGCAAAATTACGCCAAAACATTGACTTGTACAAATTTTTCTGTTTTTTTATTTTTTTCTTTCTGCCTTTCATGCCCCCAACGGGAATCCCCTATACCTTTATCCTTTCACAATCAACCTGTTGCAAAAGGTTTAAATCCGCATCCCTATATCTGTTATAGGAAATCCCCTACTGTTTGGGGATTTTCAGTTTGAAACGCCTGTCAAAAGTCCGTAACTTTGCATCGTCAACCAACAAAAAGGTTATTGGTTAAAGGTTAAAGGTTATAGAAGCCAAGCCCAAAACTCAAAACTTGACAAGACAAATAAAACAATAATTAATAACAATAAAAAACTACAATTATGAAAAAGTTCATCACCCTCGCTCTCGCAGCAGTCATCGCCATCAGTGCAAACGCAAAGAAGGTTAACACCGCAGTGTTCAACTCAGTAAAGGTAAACGCACCCGTGCACCTGGTCATCGTCCCCAGCAGGGAATACTCAGTGGACGTCACCTCACGCGAATCAGGTCTCGCATCCGCCATCTCCTGGAGCATCAAGGACGGTGTGCTCAACATCTCAGCCCGCGACCTCGAGACCCTCGAACAGTCCAACGGCACAGTGGATGTCATCGTGTCAGCCCCACGTGGTGTGGATTACACGATCGGTCAGGACATGCAGCAAGTATCCAGCAGCAAGAAGCGCGTTCCCCTCTTCCGTCGCCATCATCGCCGCTAAACCAAGTTCCTCACTCTTATACAACATATATATCAATGAAGAAGAGACTCTCACACGGGAGTCCCTTCTTCTTTATGTAAAAGTTACGAACAGTTTTTGAATCACACAAGTTGTGTGAGTTAAAGATGCCAATATAAAGCGTCCTTTTGTGTTCAAACATCATCTTCCTTCTTCCATCTTCTCTCTTCCCTCATCCCTCTTCCTTCAAGATTCTTTGACGACAAAAGAGTGGTTTCCTTACGAAAAAATCGACAAACACTCGAACCCCTTATTAGCAAATCAACTGAAATTACTCAGTAAATTCACTGAATTTGGTCAGTAAATCAACTGAATTTACAATAATCCCTGTTTTCACGAACATATGTTCAAGCGGCGATGAACATATGTTCATTGGCCATCGAACATATGTTCATGACCACAGGAACATGTGTCTGTACCTAAATCGAAACAGTACACTACATTGACATCTTCACATGGCTAAAGGCAAAAGGTCGTGCGCCTTTAGCCATTTAATCGTGTGCCTTTAGGCAAATGATGGTGCGCCTAAAGCTGGTATCCTTATTAGCTTGATAAAATCTCCGTTTTGAATTGACAAGTTTCCCCTTTTGAGTCGGATGGTGTACTCATACGAGTCTAAATCGCTTAATTACATTATAGACAAATAGCCTTGTTCAAACACCCAGGGATGGAGAAACCTTGACTCTTTAGTGGCAAATGCCACAATGATGAAACGGTCATCAATGGATTTTACCACCCCCTGACCAAAGGTTTTATGTTGCACGGCATCACCTACTTGCAAATTAGACCATAATGGTCTTGGAACCTGTTTCTGAGTCGTTTCTTTCTTTGATTCTTGCTTTATGCGCTCTTTCTCCTCCACATGTGGTTCCGGCATCTTCTTCGCGTCCTCCTTGGAGTATAGCTGCGAACGGTCAATTGCAGTGTCCCAACCGCCAATGATAGTGCCTTTGTGCGTATCGATACCTGTATAGTCAAGACTATTGTCTTCATAACGTTTGAACTTATAGACCGCATCGTTCATTAGTTCGCTGTTGAACACATTGAGACTCACTAATAGTTCAAAGTCGTTAATATTCAAACCCGTCACCTTGCGGAACAGCTCTGGTTCCAAATTGACTATGACATCTTTAAGAGAATATTCACGGAAGTCTGTCAAGTACATGAACACAGGGATACGTGTGGCAAACTTAATGAGTTTTTGCTGGATTTCCTTACGTTTGCTTTTGTACTCCTTCTCTGCTTCTGTCAGTTCCTTCTTTTGTTTCGGAGAAAGATTCTCACCCTGCTCACGCTTGGTCTTCTTCACTTGTTCGCTCTTATTGATGATAGTTTCGATGTCCTGATTGAGCGAGCGGAATCCCTCAATATTCATCAGTGCCCTCATCGCTTCTGGCGAATTCATCAGACGTCCCAAAGTTGCATTGTCCACATTGACCAGCACAGCACTTTCCCATCGACGTGCCAACAAGGTGGCTGTGGTGCCACTCATGGCCATATCCAACACACCTGCTGCATCAATCTCCTTCATTGATGAGCCATCGTATGCCAGTATGGGCAGGAACTTGATGAATTCTGCCACCTTCTTCTCTGGGTAGCTCTCCTCCACATTCAGTTGGCAGCTGTATTCCTCCACTTGACGCAAGGCACGGTTAGGGGCAAAGTCAAACACATAGCAAAGTGGCTTCAGAATGACCTCCTTGTCCTCCTCGTCTTTTGTTGTCCAAGGTGATTGCACACGAAATGCTGCTTGGAAATAGGTCTCAGGCGAAGTGGTGTTTCTCAGCATCATGATACCCGTCCAAGGCTTCACGGTGACACCTGTTGAGAGTTTGCCACATGAGAGTGTGATGGTCTTGGTTTGCTGTGGGTCACCCATCGCATTATAGACAGGCATGACAGCCTTGGCTCCCATACCAGCCTCATTGCCTGCCGCCACAATCACCTCATAATCATCGAAGAATCGGTTGGCACGTTTGCGCAGCAGTTTTGCCATCGCCTTGCATGCTGCCACGCTGGGCAGGAACCAGTAAGTGTGCTGCAAATAGCTCAACAGACGGCTGTCCGAGAATGGCATAGGTGGTTTCTCCTTGCCCTGTTTCAGTTCCGTGATGATATTCTCTGTGTAGGCTCCCCGAATCAAGTCTAACCATTTCTGCACATATTCCTCATGGATGAAGGCATCGTCTTCAGCACGGAAAAACTCGTTGAGGTCAAACTCGTCAAACTCACCTTGCGAGGCAATCTCGCTGATGCTCTCTGGCATCTGATAAGTGAGCATCACCATCTTAGGAAGTTGGGCGTATGGATTATCTTCGCCCTTCCAAACTTCCTTGGCCGCCTGTTCGTCAGAATATGTCCAGTTGTAGATTTGCTCTTCGATGAATTCACCTGTGGAGATGGCACGGAAAGGAGTGCCTGAAAGATAGAGGTAGGCTCCTGTGCGTAATGGCATCAGTCCTTCGTCATACAGCTCACGGGCTTCCAACTCTTTGTTTGAATCAGCATCTTCCGTGATGATTTCGCCCATCTCTTCAGCCTGTTGCAGGGCAGGGTCTTTCTTGTCGTAAAAGTTCTTGGCATTCTTGCCCCACGCTCCGTAGTGATATTCGTCCAGCACGATGCAATCCCAATCGATGGTCTGTATCCATTCATTCGTTGCCTTGATGCCACCCATCGCATTCTTACCCAGCACGTCTTGGAACGAGGCGAAACACACGAATGGTGTGCGCTCATTCACATAGTTGAATTCTCGGTCATCTTGCTTTTGGCAAAATTGCCAACCCTCGAAGTCCTTGTGTGTGTTGAGGTCTTCTTCCCATGCTGTTTTCACGGCAGGCTTGAAAGTCAGCACCAGTACCTTCGTCCACCCCATTCTCAATGCTAACTGATAGGTGGTAAAAGTCTTGCCGAAGCGCATCTTGGCATTCCACAGGAAGTGAGGAGTCAATCCCCTATTGTCTGGGTCTTTCCTGAAAGACTTGAAATAGTCAGCCGTCTTGTCCACCGCTTTCTTCTGTTCAGGACGCATGCCGAATTCATAGATGCGTTCCGTCATGCTGTCGCGTCGTTCCATCGCAGCATGGATAGCCTTCTCTATCGTTTTAACATCAGCAACAAACCACTCACCCTCTGGATTGCGTACATGATTCTTGCGCAGAATCCGATGGACGAGATGGTCATCAAATGAAGTACCATCTTTGCGCATAGCGGGCCGCTTGAGCACAATTCTGTATTGTATGTTGCCTGTCAGATTTTGTTCTTTGATGCGTGTTTCGACATCACGGGTAGTATAACCCACCTTTAGCCAACCAGCATGAGCAGGAACACCCACATGCTCGTAGGCATAAATCATCGGAGTTGACTCCGATTTTTTCACAAAATAGTTCTGTGCTGCCATAACCTTTCTTTTGTTATGGCGCTCAATGCATCTGTGGAGTTGATTCTTTTTGGCTTTTCTAGCCCGGATGGTATCTCTAGCCCGGCTAAAATAGCTAGCCCTTCTATAGCGGCTAGCCTATCTAGATGGGCTAACTAGTCAATTTTGCCAGTTTCGCCTCCAGCTCGGCTATCCGCCTATTGGCGGCATCCAATTCGCGTTTCAGGCGCTCTATCTCTTCGCGCTGGTTGGTGCGATAGCCCAGACGGGCTGCAGTCATTCGCTCCTTGATGCCACCCTCTTTCACAAAGGTCTCTTCTTGCTGCTTCTGGTAGGTCATCATCATTCGGTCAACCATGTGGCAAAGCGTCAGGGCGATATTTGCCATCTCTTCATCTGTCCATTTCTCAAAATAGTCCTGATAGTCTTCTATGCGGTTGTGCTTTCGGCAGAATTTCAGCATGCCGTCGTATCGCTCATGACCAGGGTTCCAGCGTTGCAAATGGCGCGAGGTGATATAATCCTCGTAGTCCTCTTTCAGTTCCTTGATGCTGCTACGGGCTACATTCAGGAGCTTCAGTTCCATCTCCATGGAGGTCACCCCATCAGCAGAGCCCTCCACGATGTTCTGTTTGCCCGAGCGTGCCGCTTGCACCATCTGGTCGATGGTGCGGTCACCTCTGGTGAGGAACCGTTTGGTGAACACAAAAGTCAACTGGTAGAGTACGTTACTCTTTTGGTAGAAGTACAGCCCCTCCCAGTTGGGTTGCTTGCGAAGTACTGGCTTGTAACTGTCGTCCATTTGTCTCAGATTTGGGGACAAAGGTACGATTAAGCGAGTGAAAAAACAAATTTATCAATCCACAAAATGTCAAAGAACGCCTATTTTAATTGTTATTGCTATTCCATTGGGCGAATCATCGATTCTATAAAAGCTATCTCCTCTTCATTGAGGTCGTATTTCTTATAAAGCATCTCGTCTGTCCATGGGTGAGAGAAGTCTTGGAGGGGGACGAATTTGTATACTCCCCTCATGGCATCTTGAGCATTCTTTTTCTGAAGAACCAAAAAACGAAATAGTTTTGTTCTTATATAACTAATAACATTCTCACTTTCCTTTTGATTTTTAAAAGGTCCTATAACTAAATAGCTTTGATTACAAATGGAACAGGGTTCCCCATAAAAAGGACGCCCCAATATCATATGAGGGAAGGCCATTCCTCCACCATAAGCTTTTGATATATAGACCTTATGCCAGCCTATCATTTCATGATTCCTTGTTACCATCTTATTGGGAGCGAAAGCACAACCGCCTTTATATTCTTTTTCATTTCCACTAATGTACATTTTTAAATCTTTTGGATCTGTTTTTTGGGGCGTTCCTTTGTAGCTCGTAATAATACCAAATGGTGTTTGTGTACTCACCAAAGACTCAAAAGAAGACTCATTCTTTTTTTGAATTTTTCTCAAAATGCTTACAGATTTATTATATCTAATAAATGTGTCAGCTCCTTTTTCAAGCAGAGGACGAGGTTCACCTTCTTCTACTTTATTATTCAAATGAGTGTACACTTTACATAAGCCTTTATTGTCTCTATCCCATAAAAAATAGCAAACACCTCCTTGAATTTCTACACCAGGAAAGCAGTCCATCGATTCCGGAAAATCATGAAGCACTCGTAGGCTGTCATCATGTAGCATTTCATCGCGAAAAGCATCAAGACCGCGACCACCTGCATACCATCGAGCTGGAATAATAATAGAAATATAACGTGGTAATAATTTCTTGGCTTGTAAAACAAATTTGTCATAAAGTGCTATAGCATAATTTTCCTTTTCAACTCCTACATTCATTTGATACGGAGGGTTTCCAATAATTACGTCAAACTTCATATTGTTAAATAGTGTGTGAGGGTTGTCTGTGTGAATAAACTGATAGGCATATTGCTCTGCCTCTGAGCCTCTATCATACACCTCTTGACTGGCACCACAATACTTGCACTTGCCATTTATCCAGGTGTGGTTGATATTCTTGTAGAGTATATTTCCACTTGCTGTCTTGAAGCGAGTGACGCTATATTCGCTGCTGGCATCTTTGGAACAATAGACAGAACGACGAGAGAGGTGGGCTGTCAGTTCCGTGATGGCAATGCCAAACACCTGCTTTCGCAGAATGTGATTGATGCGTTCACGACGGTTGGGCATCTTTGTTTCAAGTCCCTTGTCCAGTCGCTTGACAATTTCACGGAGAAAGATACCCGACTTCGACACAGGGTCGAGGAAGGTTGTGGTAGGTGACGAGAACAGTTCTTGTGGCAAGAGGTCGAGCACCTGATTGGCAAGCGTGGGAGGTGTGAACACCTCATCATTGCTCAGATTGGCCAAGCAATTGAGCACATCAGGATTGTACGTGCTACTTTTCATAGGCTTGATGGTTTAGGTTCAAGAAATACACAGGAGGGAAAGTATCGCAGGGTGTGTCGCTGAAAAGGTCACCACCTTGACCTGTTGCAACTAAATAGGAGAAACTGTAATCGCGGCGCACTACCTTGCCGTCACCAATGAAGGACCACTCGCTCACCATAATCCACTCGTCGGGATTATCCACACGGCGATAGGTCAATGCATCACCCATAATGATGTTGTGCTCCAACAGAAACGCCACCGCCTCGCGACACTCAGGCTTACATGTTGCACCAAACAGTTGTTCGTACTGTTCGCAGAAATAGTCATATAGCCGCTGCCGGCAGGCCTCAGCATTGTCGGGCAAGAGTTCTATGCCATAGATGCTGCTAACTGCCCATACGGCATTTTTCTCATACTGCAACTGCGTGTACTGCTGTTTCTTCACACGTTCCTCACATATTGCCAGCTTGCGACGCAATATCTCAATGAGGAAATTGCCGTCACCACAAGCAGGCTCCAAGAAACGGCTTTCAATACGTTCCGTCTCCTGCTTCACGAGGTCGAGCATCGCATTCACTTCACGTTCGGCTGTGAACACCTCTCCATGCTTCGACACACGTTCCTTCGACTTGATTTGCCCCTTCGCTGGCGAAGGAGTCAAGTCTGCATCCATGTCTCCCATGTGCATTTCTTGCTGCACATCAGTCTAAATCGGAAGAATACAGGTTACATCAAAAGTCGGGTACTTGAGGGTATAAGAGAAGCGTGAACTTTCCTTATCAAGTACCCGAGGTATTTGGCGTAACCTGTATCGAATGATAAGTTCTGCTCACGCTCCAACGTGAACATGAACTAAATCTATTCGATACCTTTTCAAATCGCCAAATTTTCGGGGTACTTCGAGATAGCTAATGCTTTTGGTTAATATGTTATGTTATCTAAGTCTCTTTCTTGTTTTGTTCAAGTTTTAGGTTTTACACTTACGGCATCCCCTCGCGTCAGACGGAGCACACCGCATATCTTCTTTTACGCTGGCAAAGGTACACATTATTCCGATAACAACAAAAGAAATAAAGAAAAATGGCTCTTCGAAGGAGTTTTTTCTACGTCTCGTCCTAAAACTTTTTCCTTCCCGTCGTAGAAAGTTTTAGAACGCGTCCCAGAAAACAACTGTCAAAATCTCGTGAGTTAACTCAAAACGGTCTATGAGTTAACTCACTCGATGAATCGAGTTAACTCGCGTTTTTTCAGCCCCGTTCAATAAGCCCCGACTATTTCTCAGCAGGGGCAGGTTATTGGGCGATAAAGATGGGGTATTGGAGAAAAAGAGGTGGTACAGATGGCAGATGGCATCGTAGAAAAATCATTTGAATTCGAAAAAACATCTATATTTACTTGCATATCTCAGAAAAAAGTATTAACTTTGTACCGTAATTAAAGAAAAGCACACACGAGCCCTGACGACCTCCACGAAGGGACAAAAAGACAAGAAAAAGTGCCCCGTCGGCAAGCGTGCCGAGAGACGGCGGCAAAGCATCAAAGAGGTGACGGCAAAAGGGTGGATTGCCGTCGGCAAAATAAAAGGGTGTGAAAAAGGGCTTAAAACGTACGGTGAAAGTGAAAGACTAAGAACTAAAAACTAAAAGTGAAAGTTACTTGACAACAGAAAAATATTCTATTCAATCTTCACAATCATCCGCAACGCGGATTAGTCAAAAAACTAGTCTGCAAGCGGCCGATAAGAGGATTGGGAGGATGAAGAAGATTCGAGTTTGTTCGAAAGATTCGTGCTCGTCTGAAATAAATGTTGTAACTTTGCACCATAATTAGAAAGAGATATGCAGAAAATCATTGAAGTGAAAGGCGGAGTGGTGCGTCATCCGCAGATGAGGATGGGTGCGCCGATTGACTTTGAGTTGCTTGCAGGGGAGCAGCTGGCGATTGTGGGTGACAACGGCAGTGGAAAGACGCGGCTGGTGGATGTGCTGACTGGAAAGTGCGCGCTGATGCCGATGCAGGAGGTGAAGTATGACTTTGCGCCGAGCAGGGCAAAGATGGTGAGCGACAACATCAAGTACCTGACGTTCAGGGATTCGTATGGGACGACGGAGGGGGTGTATTACTATCAGCAGCGCTGGAACCAGAATGACATCGAAGAGACACCGCTGGTGAGGGATTTGCTGGCGGAGTCGTTCCGCATGGCTGAGGAGGGGTTGACGAGGAAGACCGTGTTCGACAAGTTCCTGGTGAGGGACGAGACGCCTGAGCAGGAGCAGGAGCGCTTGCGCCAGGAGGAAGAGGACAAGCGGCTGATGCATGCGGAGCTGGAGAAGGTGAGGAAGCATCTGTATGAGATTTTCCATCTGGAGCAGTTGCTGGACAAGCATATCATCCTGCTGAGCAGCGGGGAACTGAGGAAATTTCAGTTGACGAAGACGCTGCTGACGAATCCGAGGGTGCTGATTATGGACAATCCGTTCATCGGACTGGATGTGACGGCGCGCGCGCAACTGGCAGAGTTCTTGACCTTGTTGACGAGGGAGACGAATGTGTCGGTGGTGCTGGTGCTGTCGAAGACGGACGACATCCCTGATTTCATCACGCATGTGGTGACGGTGAAGGACTTGAAGGTGGGCAGGAAGATGACGCAGCAGGAGTTCAAGGAGAGCAGCGAACCTGTGCCAGCGAGGATGCTGACGGAGGCGAAGGCAAAGGCGATATTGGAGATGGGAGAGGGAAGAGGGAAGATGGAAGAAGGAAGAAGTCTGATGGCTGATGGAAGAAGTCAGATGGAAGATGGTGAGGAGACTGTCATCGAGTTCAGGAACGTGAACATCCGTTATGGAGAGCGCACTATCTTGAAGGACTTGAACCTGACGGTGAAGGAAGGTGAGCATTGGGCACTGAATGGTGAAAATGGAGCAGGGAAATCGACGTTGCTGAGCATCGTGTGTGCCGACAATCCGCAGAGTTATGCGAATGACATCGTGCTGTTCGGTCATCAGCGAGGCAAGGGCGAGAGCATCTGGGACATCAAGCGACATATCGGTTATATCTCGCCAGAGATGCATCGCGCCTATATGAAGGACATTCCTGCCATCGACATCGTGGCAAGTGGACTGAGCGATGTGTCAGGACTGTACAGGAAGCCGAAGCCTGAGCAGCGGGCTGTGTGCGAGTTCTGGATGGACATCTTTGGCGTGAAGCAATATGCCGACACGACGTTCCTGAAGCTGAGCAGCGGCGAACAAAGGCTCGTGTTGCTGGCAAGGGCATTCGTGAAGGATCCAGCGTTGCTGATTCTGGACGAGCCGCTGCATGGGCTGGATCTGAAGAACCGACGCTTGGTGAAGGACATCATCGAGGTGTTCTGCCAACGCCCTCACAAGACGATGCTGATGGTGACGCATTATCGGGAGGAATATCCAAAGAACATTGACCACGAAATTTATTTAAAGAAGATAGTATGAAACTGATTTACTTTCATGGATTTGGTTCATCGCATGCCAGCGGAACCGTAGAGACTTTGCGCAGGGAACTGCCGAACGATGAGGTGGTGGCTCCCGACATCCCAGTTGACCCTGCGGAGGCGTTGCCTTATCTGAAGGAGTTGTGTGAGCAGGAGCAGCCCGACATGATCGTAGGTACGAGTATGGGAGGTATGTATGCTCAGCAGATGCGTGGATTCAGACGTATTCTGGTGAACCCTGCCTTCACGATGTCAACGAACTCGAAGGTGTTGAAGACGGGTGAATACCATTTCTTCAACGGAAGGCATGACGGCGCGAAGACCTTCAAGATCACGAGGGACATCATCCTGCATTTCAACCAGATGGAACGTCAGCAGTTCAAGGACATCACGCCAGAGGATAAGGAAGGGTGCTGGTGTCTGGTGGGACTGCACGACACCAAGGTGACGAACGCAGAAGCGCTCTTCAAGAAGAATTACCTTGCAGACCACGTCATCCGCTTTGATGGGGAACATCAGTTGACGGAGAAGGTGATCAAGAAGGTGGTGATTCCCTTGATTGAAAAATTGAGAGATTAAAGAATTGAAAGATTGAAGAATTCTGCCATTCTTATTTGAAGTTCGTGTAGATCACTTCGAGCTTTACCTTGTTGGCAGTTCCTCCCATGAGTTTGGCACAGTTCATGCTGAAGTCGTGGTTGAGCTTCACGATGTTTCCGTTGGAGTCTTTGGTAGGCTCCACAGGAATGATGAGCACCTTGTTCCAGTTCTCTGAGGCTGTGCCGTTCTTCTTCTCCCTCGCCATGCGTGTGATGAGACGAGCGATGTTGCTGAACTGGTAAGTGTTGGTGCTGCTGTTGAAGGTGGCAAGGTAGGATTCCTTACCATCATTGACTTGGTAGTTCTCGAAGAATCCGTCCAGATAATCGTCCAAACGCACCATGAGCACGGTGTTGGGGATGTTGAGCTTGAAGGGGCTCTCCACCACATCGTTGTAGCGTGTGAATGTGAGTTTGGCTGAATTGATGGTATCGTTCACGTCAATCTGGTCGGCTGGCAAGGTGGCAAGGGTGAAGATGCCGGCTGGGCTCTTCAGGTAAGTGACACTCTTGTCGTCGAGCAGTTTGTCGAGGTTGTAGTTCTTGAAATGGGTGGCCTGCACCACAGCGTCGGTGGCTGCAAAAGATGCCATGCCAACAGTGTCGCGATCGATGTAGTCGTCGTGGTAGCGATAGAAGATGTTGAGCTGTACGAGGTTGATGTACGCCATTGCGCCATCGCCATATTCCAACTTGAAATAGAGACCCTTACTGCATGGGTTGCCACTCTTCTGCCAAGCAGCAGTATTGGCGAAATGCTCAGGATTTGCCTTGAAATCACGGATGATTTGTGTGCCAAGGCTGTTGGGCAGACTGATGCGTATGTTGTTGGTATAGGAAGAAGTCCATCGGTCAGCATCCTCAATGGTGCGGTCGCTGATGGTGAACCACTTGGTGGCGATGGGCTCCGAGTTGGTGCCGTAGTAATCGGTCGGGTCAATGTCGGTATAGTAGTCGGCATTGGGGTCGAGCGTCTTGTCCAACTCATAGACGCTGATCTTGAATCGCTGAAGGGAATCGCCCACAAAATCATCGATGAAGAGTCTGAGGTCAAAGCGTGTGCAGGAGTCGTTGAACACAGAGGGTTGGATAGTGAATCCTTCATCGCTGTGGAACTGTGCCATGAAGTCGCTCATGACGGTGGTGTTGGTCTCAGGGTCGGTAAAACGTCCCAGATAGGACTTGGTGGTTCGAGCCAGCACGGAGTCGCCCACAGCATAGGATTCTGTGTTGACATCATACACTTGATAGTTCTTGGTGACGAGGTCTTGTGACGGCATCATGTCCACACCAAGGGTGGCGGTGTTGTCATCGCAAGCAACCAGCACAAGCAGGGTGATGACCCAAGCAAAGAGATGTGTGAACTTAGACATGAAATCAGTTGTTTGACTCTTCTGCTATTTTACGATAGAAAGCGTTGTAAATCTCGTTGAAGTCATCTCCCTCAACAGGGTCGAGAATGGGACGGCCTAACGACTTGGCATATTCGATGATGGATGGGTCAACGTCGTTGTTCTCAATGATGACGCCATCAGCAAACTTCACGCCAATCTTCTCCATTTCAGTGTGGCCGTAAGCCTCGCTGCAGAGTTCCTTGACGTCGGCATAGTGCGCATCTTTATATTCCACGAACTTGGCGTTTTCAACACCAAGGTCTTTTTCAAATTCTTTGGGAGACACTTCCATCACCACTTTCGCATCACGGAAAGAAGGCTCGTCGTAGTATGCCTGCTTGATGTAGAAGGGTGCCAGAGCAGCAGCCCATCCGTAGCAATGGATGATGTCAGGACGCCATCCAAGCTTCTTGACAGTTTCCAACACACCACGAGCATAGAAGATAGCACGTTCGCCGTTGTCGGCATACTCCTTACCTTCCTTGTCAGTGAGGATGCCACGCTTCATGAAGTAGTCGTCGTTGTCGATGAAATAAACCTGCATCTTTGCCGCAGTAAGGGTGGCCACCTTAATAATAAGAGGATGGTCGGTGTCATCAATGATGAGGTTCATGCCCGACAAACGGATTACCTCATGCAACTGGTTGCGACGTTCATTGATGTTGCCCCATTTTGGCGAGAATGTTCTAATTTCGTGTCCGAGTTCTTGAATGGATTGTGGCAGAAGACGACCCTTCCGAGAGGTTTTATTCTCTGGAACGAAGGGCTCGATTTCTGTGGTAATAAAAAGTACTTTCTTGGCTTCCATGCTTTAGTTTGCTTCCCGTTAGTGTACGAAAAGATATGCAAAGGTACGAATTTTTCTTGAGAAATTGGGCGATTTTTTGTTTAATTAAGAATTTTATCCCTCAAAAGCAAGGCTGTATTGGCGGTTTGCCACTTCTCCGAGTTGGAAAGGCCCTGTAGGAATCTTGCGTCGCAACACATCGAGCGAGAAGTCCACACCGGCAATGATGCCATAACTGCGCAACACAGTTTCCACTGTCTTACGTGCCAGTTCGGGGTGGTTGTTCTCTTCGCTCAAGTGGCAAAGCCATACGTTCTTGATGTCCTCGTGGAAGTTTTCGGCAAGTGCCGATGCGGCTTTCTTGTTCGACAGATGTCCGTGTCCGCTGACAATGCGCTCCTTCAGAATCTCAGGATAGCGTCCCTGGCGCAGCATCTCCTCGTCGTAGTTGGCTTCGAGGATGAGGTGCGTGCTTTTCAGGATGTACTCCTTCACGTGTTCAGTCACATCGCCCACATCGGTCATGATGGTGAAGCGGTAATCGCCCACCTCGATGTAGTAACCGACATTCTCAGAGGCATCGTGGGGAAGGGGAAAGGCTGTGATGCGGAAACTGCCAATCTCGAAAGGCTCTTCCTTGTCAATATTGTGGCGATTCTCCACAGGAATCTTTACGGAGTTCTGCCAGTTCTTGTCCATACCCTCATGGATGAGCGGTGTGGCAAAGACAGGGATGTTGTACTCCCTGCTGAGTTTGCCAGCGGCTTTGATGTGATCGGCGTGGTCGTGGGTGATGATCATGCCCTTCACCTTGCCAATCTTCATCCCATATTCTTGCATATTCTTCTTGAAACGACGAATGCTGACGCCACAATCAATGATGATGGCGTCAGATTCTGTCGCAAGATAGTAACAATTGCCGCAACTGCCGCTGCCAAGGCTAAAAAATGTTAGTGGCATCGGTTATTCTTGTGGCAAATTAAGTGCAATGAAATCTTCGTCAAGTTGTTTCTGGTCAACGAATGATGGTGCATCGAGCATCACGTCGCGTCCGCTGTTGTTCTTTGGGAAGGCAATGCAGTCGCGGATAGAGTCGAGACCTGCAAAGATGCTCACCCAGCGGTCGAGTCCGTATGCAAGGCCACCATGAGGAGGTGCACCATACTTGAAGGCGTTCATCAGGAAGCCAAACTGCTCCTCTGCCTTTTCGGGTGTGAAGCCCAGAATCTCGAACATCTTGGCCTGCAGCTTGGGGTCGTGAATACGGATGGAACCACCACCCACTTCGATACCGTTGCATACCATGTCGTAAGCATCAGCACGTACAGCAGCAGGGTCGGTGTCGAGCAAATGAATGTCTTCGTCCATCGGGTGTGTGAACGGATGGTGCATCGCCATCAGACGCTGTTCCTCATCACTCCATTCGAACATCGGGAACTCAGTCACCCACAACAGGGCAAACTTGTTCTTGTCTCTCAGACCGAGGCGCTCGCCCATCTCCAGACGCAGTTCGCAGAGTTGCTTGCGGGTCTTCATGGCATCAGCACCAGAGAGGATGAGGATGAGGTCGCCTGGCTTGGCATTCATCTTCTCCTTCAATGCCTGCAGATCTTCTGGGGTATAGAACTTATCTACAGATGACTTCACACTGCCATCTTCCAGCACACGGGCATAAACCATGCCCTTCGCACCAATCTGTGGACGCTTCACCCATTCAGTGAGCTTGTCAATGTCCTTGCGGGTATAAGAAGCACAGCCTGTGGCGCAGATACCACCGATGTAGGCAGCATCGTCGAACACGGCAAACGTGCCCTTCTTCAACACGTCGTCCAGTTCCACAAACTCCATGCCGAAACGCATGTCGGGCTTGTCGGAACCAAATCGCTTCATACATTCAATCCAAGGCAGACGGAGGAAGTCGCCTTCAATCTCCACGCCGCGCAACTCCTTGAACAAGTGTTTTGCCATTCCCTCGAAGGTCTGGATGATGTCCTCCTGAGTGACAAACGACATCTCGCAGTCGATCTGTGTGAACTCTGGCTGACGGTCAGCGCGCAAGTCTTCATCACGGAAGCACTTCACAATCTGGAAGTAGCGGTCGAAGCCTGCCACCATGAGCAGTTGCTTCAAGGTCTGAGGCGATTGTGGAAGGGCGTAGAACTGTCCTGGATTCATGCGTGAAGGTACGATGAAGTCACGTGCACCTTCTGGCGTAGAACCGATGAGCATAGGAGTTTCCACCTCCAAGAAGCCGAGGTTGGAGAGGTAGTTGCGAACGGCGATGCAGAACTTGTGACGCAGTTCCAGATTCTTGCGCACAGCATTGCGGCGCAGGTCGAGGTAACGATACTTCATGCGGAGGTCATCGCCGCCATCGGAATAGTCTTCAATCGTGAAGGGTGGGGTGATGGACTCGTTCAGCACATTCAGCTCGCTCACTTCAATCTCGATGTCACCCGTTGGAATGTTCTTGTTCTTGCTGTAGCGCTCAGCCACAGTGCCATTCACCTGAATCACAAATTCACGTCCCAGCTTGTTGGCACGTTCGCACAGCGGCGCGTTTGTCTCTTCGTTAAACACCAGCTGCGTGATGCCATAGCGGTCGCGCAAATCAACAAAAGTCAGCGCACCCATCTTTCTCGTGCGCTGCACCCATCCAGCAAGCGTCACCTGCTTGCCAGCGTCGGAGAGTCTTAACTCCCCATTGGTATGTGTTCTATACATATTATATATGTGTTATGTTATTTCTAATGCAAAGATAGTTATTATTTTTCAAATAGAAGCCATTCCTGAGCAATAATCAGCAGTTTTCCGCTTATGTCCTCCTTAGAACGGCAGTCCTACGGCGAAGTGGAAGGCAAAGTCGCGGTCGAAGTCGTGGTGAAGGATGGGGTAGTGGTCGCTGCCTGTGTAGGCGGGGTCGATGGCTTTCATGCCGGCATCGAAGCGGACGATGAAGAAGTTGGCGTCCATGCGGAGACCGATGCCGTAGCCCACTGCGATTTGTTTCCAGAATCTGCCGAAGTGGAACTCGCCGCCAGGTTGGTCTTTGTAGGCACGGATTGTCCAGATGTTACCGGCATCGACAAAGGCGGCTCCACTGAATTTCCAAAAGAGTTGCGCACGATATTCGAGGCTCAGATCAAGTTTGAGGTCGCCCGACTGGTTGATGAAGTTGATGCCCTTGTCCTTGCCGTTGTAGGCGCCAGGGCCGAGTGAGCGCACAGACCATCCGCGCACGCTGTTGGCACCACCAGCGAAGTAGCGCTTCTCGAACGGCAGCTGGTTGGAGTTGCCATAGGGATAGGCAATGCCCAATGCGCCATGAAAGGCCACTGAGTTGTTCTTGTCGATGCGGAAACTCTTGGAGAAGTCGAAGTCGCCGCGTATGTACTGTGCAAAGGCGATGTCGCAGAACGTGAATTGGTCGCTGGAATTCTTCTCGCCATTCATCACGTTGCAGGCGAGACCGAGGACATTGCCCGATGTCTCGATGTTGAAACGGATGGTGTAGGCGTTCTTGCCGTAGGTCTGTTCGCGTGCTCCCAAGGAATTGTAGGAGTAGGTGTAGCCCATCTTGGTGATGAGCAGATTCTCGTAGTTGTATTTCAGGATGGCATTGGTCTTGCCGAGCGAATCCAGATACTGTTCCTTAAACGTCCTTGAGATCCAGGGCATATAAACGTAGTTGACCTCGAGCAGGTCGAAGCGGTGCTGCTCGTGCTGGTTGAGGCTGTTCCAACGGTATCGCCATGCAGCGGTGAGCACTCGACGCTGGAATTCAGGACGGTTCTGCAGATTGTATTGCAGGGCAATCTCCGAGGTGGCGTTATGCTCTGTGCCCCATTCTCTCTTCACGTATGGGAACAGGAAGCCAGGGAATCCCAAGGTGGATTCGGCACCGACTTCCACGTAGTTGTTGCCGTCGTATCCCTCCAGACCCGTGATGGCTTCGTAGGCGCCACGAATCTTGAACATGAACGATTCTGAACCGCGGAACAGGTTCTTGTTCTGATAGGAGGTGGAGAGTGCGGCACCCAAGTCGCCGGCCGAGTTCGTCGCCTCCACATCGAAGCCGAAGGAGTGGGGCTTGGCGTGATTGACCACAATGCTGCAGTCGAGCGTGTCTGTGCCAGTGCGTTCCGTCAGGTTGATGTTGGAGAAGGCGATGGCTCCCAGGCGTGTGTAGTTGGTGTAGGTGCGGCGATAGTGGTTATCGTTATACAGTTCGTTGGGCTTGACCATCGAGTGGCTGATGAGCAGGCGCTTGCGGAAGTGCATATCCTGCTGATAGAGGAAGTCGTAGCCCTTGTAGTGGACGCTGTCGATGGGTTCGTCGGGGGTGGTCACGTCGGCCAGGAACTTCACCGTTCCGATGGTGTATTGCCTGTGGGGCGTCGCCTCCGTACGTCCGTTGTCCTGCTGTCGCTTCACCCGCATCAGCACATCCACCTCGGTCGAGTTCCGGGCGGTGTCGGCGCTGAACCGGATGTCCTCCTTCGTGAATTTGTAGTAGCCGTTGTTGCGCAAGTGCGAGGCGATGCGGTTTCGCTCTCCGTTCAGGGCTGTCACCTCGAACGGTAGTCCGGGCTTCAACAGTGAGTTCGCGGTGTCTTCCACCAGAATGAAGTCCCTGAGCCCCTCGTCCTCCACGATGCGTTCCACCTTCCGCATCGTGTAGCGTTCCCTCGGATGCACATTGTAAAGCACCTTCATCTTCTTCCCCTTGATCATCTTGAACTCCTCCACCTCGGCCTTCATGTAGCCCGCATTGTTCAGCACTTTCCCGATGTCCTCCATCGTGCGGTTCGCCTTTGTGCTGTCGTAGAGCACGGGTGCCTCGCCCAATCTGCGCCAGAACCGGCACGAGCGCTTCGTCGTGTCAGTGCCCGAGAGCATGTAGATCTTCAGCGGCACCCTCGCACCGAACCATTTCGAGTTCGTCTGCTGCACCACATAGTCGCCCAGCAGGTAGGTCTTCATCAACTCCTTGTCGTCGCACGTCACCGCCACGCCCGTCAGCATGTGCTCTCCCTCGGGAATGTACTTATCCACCGAGCACGACACTACGGCCATGCTCAGCGTCATTATATATATATATATGTATAGGAGACGGGGTTTCACGGGCGAATTTTACAAAATCTTTGCAAAGGTAGTGAAAAGTTGGGAGTTAGGAGTCAGGAGTTAGGAGTTTTTTCGTACCTTTGTACAAAAATAGATGCAATGATCAGCAAGAACAGGCTCAAGTATGTACGTTCGCTCGAGATGAAGAAGTATCGGAAGGCGGATAATGTGTTTGTGGCGGAAGGCCGCAAGCTCGTGGGCGATCTGCTCGACGTCTTCGAATGCACCTACCTCGTGGCGACAGCCGACTGGCTCTCTGCCAATGCTCCATGGGTGGAGCGTCAGCATGGTTTGGAGATAGACGAAGTCACCGACGACGAACTCCGCCGCATCAGTTTCCAAGAGACCCCCCAGCAAGTGCTTGCTGTCTTCCGGCAGCCAGAGTATTCAGTCGATGTCAACGAGGTGGCCAAGCAGCAACTCTGCCTCGCCCTCGATGACGTGCAGAACCCCGGCAACCTCGGCACCATTGTCAGGCTCGCTGACTGGTTCGGTATCGAGCACATCTTTTGTTCCCCAGCCTGCGCCGACATCTACAACCCCAAGACCGTCCAGGCCACCATGGGAGGCATCGCCCGCGTCCAGGTCCACTACGTTGATCTCCCCCAGATGCTCGCATCCCTCCCCACCGGCATCCCCGTCTATGGCACCTTCCTCGACGGCGGCAACATCTATCAGAAAACTCTCGAAAACCGCGGCATCATCCTCATGGGCAACGAAGGCAAGGGCATCTCCCCCGACGTCGAAGCCTACGTCACCGAGCGTCTCTATATACCCAACCATCCCGCTGGACGCCCCACTTCCGAATCCCTCAACGTCGCCATCGCAACCGCCATCGTCTGCGCCGAGTTCCGCCGAAGGACATAGCGCATTTCCCCGCGTCAGACCTTCGGGAATTACGAAAATAAGAAATCTGGGATTATTCCACGTACAGCACCAGACCCTTGAGGTATTCGCCCTCGGGGTGATAGATGTTGATGGGGTGGTCGGCGGGCTGGTGGAGCTGGTGGAGGATGCGTACCTTGCGCCGAGCGGATGCAGCTGCAGTGAAGACGGCTGTGCGGAACTGGTCTTTGTTGACGGCCTGCGAGCAGCTAAAAGTGAAGAGGATGCCGCCGGGCTGTATCTTCTCGAAGGCCTTGCGGTTCAGACGGGTGTAGCCTTTCAGTGCGTTGTGGAGTGCGTCCTTGTGCTTTGCGAAGGCGGGCGGGTCGAGGATGATGAGGTCGTAGGGGGTCTGCATCTTCTCGAGGAACTTGAAGGCATCTTCAGCATAGGCTTCGTGCCGCTGGTCACCAGGGAAGTTGAGCTCGACGTTGGCTTTCGTCAGGTCGATGGCTTTCTGGGAGGAATCGACGCTGTGGACGAGCTGGGCGCCGCCGCGCATGGCGTAGAAGGAGAATCCGCCGGTGTAGCAGAACATGTTGAGGACTTTCCTTCCCTTCGAATAGCGTTCGAGCAGACTGCGGTTGTCCCGTTGGTCAACGAAGAAGCCCGTCTTCTGTCCGCGAAGCCAATCAACGTGGAATTTCAGACCGTTCTCCATCGCCACGTCGTCGGTGTCACCTCCGAGCAGGAAACCGTTCTCTTGTCCGAGTTCTGCCTTGTAGGGAAGGGTGGTCTCCGACTTATAGAAGATGTTCTTGAGCGTATCGCCCATCACTGCCTTGAGTGCCTTGGCGATGATGTGCCGGTCGAGGTGCATGCCAACGGAGTGTGCCTGCATCACAGCAGTGTTGCCATAGATGTCAATCACCAGTCCAGGCAGGTTGTCGCCCTCACCATGCACGAGACGATAGGTGTTGTTGTCCTCACCCGTCACACCGATGCGGTCTCTCACATCCTTGGCGATGGCGAGTTTCTGCTCGTAAAAGTGCTGGTCAATCTCCTCATTGTCGAAGGACAGCACCCTGACCATGATGCTGCCAATCTGGAAATGTCCAGTGGCGATGTATTCATTTTCGCTGGTGAAGACCATCACTTTCTCGCCTTCCTCGGGCTCTTCGCTCATGCGCTGGATGGCTCCGGAGAAAATCCACGGATGGAAACGTCTCAGTGACTCGTCTTTGCCTCTTTTCAAGAAAATACTCTTCATTGGCTATGTCTGTTGATTTGTCTGTTGTTCGTTTTCGTTTATTATTGTGATGGGCTCAGGTGTCTTTTCCAACACATAATCCCGGTCTCTCTTCATCCTCGCCACTTCTTCGTGTATCTTGATGCATGCCCACGCATCGGTGGCTGCATATTTCTGCTGTGCCTCGCTGAGGATGTCTGCCTCCCAATTGGAAAGCTGCTGTCCTTTGGAAATCTTTTTTCCGAAAAGGTTGGCGTATATCTTTTGCAGGCTGTTGTCCTCAATGCCGATGTCTTTCACTTCTTTCTGCAGCTCGACAAAGGTGCCTGGCGTGAAATTCCTTCGCTGGTTCAGTCCCCTCATGTCGTCTTGCAGCGATAGTCCCACCTTGGTGATGGTGGTGTCTTCCAGCAGTCGGATGATAGAATCTGTCAGTCCGATTTCGTTGAGCCGGAAGAGGAAACAGGTATCGTGCGTGGATACTTGCAACAGTGCGACTTGATGCATTTTGCCTTTCTGGAATGTGGGGCGTGTCTCTGTGTCGAATCCCAGCACCGTCTGTTTCATCAGGTAATCCACAGCTTTGTCTGCATCCCGTTCCGTGAAGATGACGATGATTCTTCCATCGAAATGTATGCAGGGCAACGTCTGTATCTTCTTCTTGTCGTATTTGTCTAAGATTACTTTCATGCTCACGTGGTTAATATACCTCTTCCTCAGAATAGCGCACTTCGTGCAAGGCTCGTTGTACATTCACGAGCTTCTGCCCCCAGCTGAACTGAAACTCTTCCTTCACGTCGGCAAGAGCATTCATCATCAGTTCCTCGTTGTTGGCATTCTTATAGGCCATCACAAAGTTCTTCAACTCTTGGTAGATATCCGAAAGATTCTCGCTGACGGTGGTCAGGATGGGTGACTCGCTGTATTTCATGTCTTCCATAAATACATCCAGATAGTCATCCTTCTCGCCCATAATTATACTAATGTTCGCGCGTACTATATTATAATTATCCTCTGTTACGTAGTCTTCGGCATAGTAGCCATCATCCAAGATTTCATACTTGGGAAGCAGGGCTGCTTTCAGATAGAGTAGGGGGAGTAGTTTCATTAACGTATCCACAAAACTCATGCGTGTCTTCCCCTCTGTCTGTTCGAGGAAGGCACAATACTCAACGGCAACCGTGACCAGTTCCATCACGTCGCGACCATAAACGGGCGATTTGTTTTCCATTTCCATATTGGGTGCAAAGTTACAATTAAGTGAGAGAAAAACCAAATTTATTTGAGTTTTTCCGAACGTGAGCACGTTCTTTCTCCACGTTGTTACGAAAGCGCATGCAATGACGAGCTTCGCTCAACGTTCGATTAAGCGAGTACAATACCAAAGAAAAACTTTTTTCTTAACTTTCGGGAGTTTCTATATGCTTATTTTCAACAACGAATTTAACGAATGAAAACTAATTTTTTCATCCAGAAAGGAAGTGCATTTCACGAAGCCGCAAGCGGCGACTAATTTCACGAATGCCATCCGGATAGTGTTCGTGATATTCGTTGCACAGAAGGTGCTTCGTATAACGCTTTCTATCTGCATATTTCGTTTCATTAGAGTGAAATTCGTTGTTAAAAATGAACATCCGAAACTTTAACTTTTTTCTTTTTTGAACACAGGAATTTACTGGTGAGCTCAGAATTATTCAGGGATGAGGTAGGTGTATGTTACCTGTTAGGTAGGTGTTTAGGTAGGTGCTTGAGATTGTAAGTCGTTACAGTTCATTTATTTGTAAAGAAGATAGGTAGGTGTTAGGTGTTTTTGCGAAAAACCTTCTTTTCTCAAGAATCTTGGCACCCGACAAGTCTTCCCCAAAGAGGTGCCGGCTCTCCGGCCTTTTGCCGCAGGCAAAGCAATGGATTGCCGGCACCTCTTTGATGCTTTGCCGCCGGCAATTTTGAACAAGGCTAACATCACGTTAAAGGGAATATTTAGAAATAAATGCTGAAATGTTTGCATTTCGAGTGTCTTTTATTGTATCTTTGTGCCAACTTTCAGATAATCAGCTATGCCAAGGAAGAAAACAGGAATGCCATTTGAAGCGCATCCGTCACCCAAAGTGGCGGAAAACGGAGAGAAATTGCTCTATGTGAAGCCGCAGAGCGGACTGGTGAGAACGCTTAGTGAATTCGAAATGTGGTTCCACGACAAATTCTCATTGCGTCAAGGTGATATGAATCGCGTGTTTGAGGCAATGTTGGATGGTGCCCCAGAATGGTTTGCTGCAGGCTACCGCATTGAGACCCCTATCGGAACATTCTCGCCCAAACTGAAGCTGAAACGCCAAGTGACCGATCCTGATGACATCACTCATGACGATGTGGAACTGGATGGCATTGAGTTTCAGCCCTCTAAGTCCTTCATCAAGAATATGGAGTATGCGGTTGTTCGAGACGGTTTCCGCTATGTCCGCAAACCTCAATCCAATAGATTGTTGAATAACCAGCAACATTTGGAGAAAGCCCTACAGCAGTGCATCAAGGAACGTGGCTATGCCACCGTTGCGAGTTTCGCCGCCCACAGTGGTCTGACGGGTCATTCAGCCCGCAGGCAACTCGACAAGTGGTGCTTTGGCGACAACCCCAAGCTGCAGTTCTCCCGCTTCGGCAGAATACACATATACACAGAAATTTAAGAATCCACCAATCATTTTCACTTATTTGCAACTTCATTTGGCTTTAGGCATTTAATCGTTTGCCTTTAGCCAAATGATCATGTGCCTTTAGGCAAACGATAATTTGCCTAAAGGCACAGTCCCTATTAAGTCAACATAATGTCCCGATTATATTGAGTGAATCTCCCTGTTCTCTGGGGTGAATGTTCTATTTGGCACAAAGGCCATTACAACCTTGTGCCTTTTTTGTGTCATATAACTTTATTCCCAATCCCTGCTTTGTTGGAAAATTTTTCCATTTTCTTTATCCCAATGAAGTTTTCCCATAACCCACCAATGACTTTGCCTTAGTCTTCGATGAGACCTTGCCCTACTAATCGATATGACAATGCCCCATTCATCAACCAACGCTTAGCCTACTGTTGTTTTAGTGTTGGTATGCGTCCCTTTGTTCATTTTCTTCTCCCTGTGTGCGCACACAGAAATACAATGTCATAAAAAAACGGATAAATGTGAAAAAAAATTTCAGGAATATTTGGTAGATAAGATGAAAATACTTTAATTTGCAATCGTTCTTCCGAGTGCTGAGAATCTTTGGGTGATTAGCATAGGGAACATTTACATATTTGCTCACTTTCCCGTGCGAACTGCGACCTCGATACTGGAGATTACGAGCAATTCAATAATCCAAGGAGTTTACGTTTTAGCGTAGACCCTTCCATTGGATTATTGAAGCTGTCGCAGGCTTGCACGGGAATGGTTGGTCTGCGCTTTTCTTTTTAAAGTTAGTGCATGACGAAAGAGAGAAAAACAATTTAGCACTAACTTAATGTGAAATGAAACGCCTTTTTCTCATACTATTTATAATCATGGCTTCTATTAATGTTAATGCATGGAATAGAAGACATATTATTATCTTGCAAGATAATTCGGGTTCTTTTTACAATCAAAATAATGAAAAACTCATATCTGATATTCAGAATCACGTGTATGACTTGTTTAATAACAAAAGGATAAGCGATAATTTTAGTTTACTTAATAATGAGATTAATCAAGGTGGGGAATTCTTTAATCCTGAAACAGATGATGTTTCATTTTGGTGGTTTGTCGCTGACCAAAAGGGAAATGTTTCTTTTTACAACGAAACAAATGGTGAGCCTGCTGCGTTCGAAAAGAATTTCTTCACAAAAGGCATAATTCCTTATAGCAAAAAAGCGGGCATAGAAACATTTTTGAGGAAAAATTTTGAATCACGCCCTCCTCTTCTAAGTGCTATAAATAATCAAGGGTTAAGTACATATTCTTTCTCAGCTTATGCCTTCCCCTTGTGTATGGATATAGTCCAAACTGATTACACAGAAGAATTTGTTGTTCTTATAATAAGCGATTTTAACGCAGGTTCTACATTTGGGAATAGAAATGATGAAAAGATATTCCGGCAAGCATTTAGGAACAAGGCAAATAGAGTCATTCAAAGAGTTAATCAACTTAATTCTCAATTTTTCAAGATTGATTATTTTGACTATTATAGACCAACCCTATACCAAGGTCTTATTGGGTTTGTTGGTTTCAAGATCCGTCCTAATGTGGGTGCTCCTGTACCAGAAAATTTAGATTTGCGTATTAATTCTGACATAGAACTTTCTCAGCAAGATTTTGGGAAGGACAAGTATAGCTTGCCACAAGCCGAAGTGGTATTTTCTCATAATAATAATTTAGTGCTTGAGAAAGCATATCTTGAAATAGACTTGAAGAAGCCCTATCATTCTTTTCAACTTGATGTGACAGATAAAATAGAATACGATTCCCTTTCAAGAGTCTACAATTATAAAGATATTCGCGATATTATATTGCACAATCGTACAGTACAAACTCAGAATTTTGACGGTGAATTCTATTTTCAATTTTACATGAAATATGAAATAGGTGAGAATAAACAAGTAAAATATGTATACAAAATAGGTCGTTCAATTGATGACACAAATATAGATTTCAGAACAAAATTATCTAATGCACAAATATCCATGATAGTATTCTTGATTTTTTTAGTTCTCGCATTGGTTATAGCTTGGATTCTACATCAACTGGGGAAACCTACAGGTCTTGCTATACGTTGGAACCGTTTCACAGACAATTATGAGACAATTGATTTCTCGCCTGAAGGGGCTGGGAGGATTCATACTGATTATCGAGTGTGGGATGAAAATGCGGATGACAATGGTATTTCCATTAAAGTGGAAGGGAAATTGATATATAAGCAACCGCAAAAATTTTACAATTGGAATGAACAAACCGGATTCCCAGTGAGAATTACGCCCATGCATTTAGAAGCTCCGGAAGGATTTTCTTTATATGTGGCCACGGATACAAAGACGACGAATTCTCCTGAGATGTCAATTATGACAGATTCTTTCGAGAATGGACTTTTTTCATTTAAAGTCATAGTGAAAAAGAATGAAAAATCTCCTTTACAGACCCCCGTTATGTTTAATGCCCGTATTGAAGTGGCTTGTAGAAGTGTTGGTACTTTTAGAAAATTCTATTACACTAAACACATGTCTTATATGTTCCATATAGGACCAGAATTAGGAGATATGTGGGTAGGAGTCGATCCTGGGACGACAGGCTCATGTATAGCTACAGCAACAGATTCCCACGATTTGACCATAGAGAAAGACAGGAATGGGAAGGATAGAATTATGCCTTCCGTCATTGTTATTAAGACTGAAAGATTGCGTGATGACGAAGAAGAATCAATTAGGGCACAAGCCATGTATGATATTGATGCCGATAGACAGAAAGAAAGCGAAAGATATAAAAAATTTGTCTCTATAAAAAAATTGTTGGGTTATAACGAAAATTACCCTCTGAAAGAATTTGGGAATAAGACGTTAAGTGTCAAGTCCTCCTTCTTGTCCACGTTGTTGATTGAAGGATTGTTCAATCAACATAGGAAGTATATGGAGGATCACGTACAAGAACCAGACTTTGCTCGGTTCTTGGTTAATCAACATTATATTCCTCAAAGAGCAGTATTTGCTATCCCCAATAATTTTACAGCTTCTAAAATACAACATTTGAGAAGTTGCATTCTGAATAGTAATATAAAAACATTAAAGGACATCCGGTTCATTTATGAAGCAGAGGCTATTTTGGTCAACTATTTGAATTCTTCATCAAACAACCAGATACAAGCTGCCCCAGAAGGTGAAAACATCTTTATTTTCGATATGGGAGGTGCCACAATTAATGCCACATTAGCAAACATCAAAAAGGATGGAGAAGTTTATGATATTAGTATTCTTGCGAAATTAGGATATGCCATAGGTGGAGACACCATAGATTATGCTATGTTGAAGTGGATTTATTCTAAAGAGAATACATACAGCGAACTTCGCGAACATAATCCATTCAAAAGCACTTCTGTATCTATGAGTAAGAGAAGAGAGTATAAAAACAATATTCTTGAGATAAAAAAACAACTTATAACTAACTATAATAGATATGGACGTAATGCATTATTCGATCGAAGTGACTTAGAACGATATTTCGGAGCGCACTTAATTGGACAGCAAAACGATGAAGGTCAAATGACTTATGACAATGATCCATTCACAAAAGAAATACAAAAGAATAATAATAATTTTTTGAATGGTAGGCAGTTTGAGGAATACGTGTGGTCCAATATTAAATCTATTGTAAAGGATATTATAACAAAGTGTGACGAAAAAGGAGTAGAAACCTTAAACACTCTTATAATGTCTGGTCGTAGTTCTCATTTCCCGAAAGTTAAGGATACCGTAACATCTACATTAAATATAACATTCAAAGGAGTGCAGACAATATTATCCTAAAATCCGCAACTATCATCCAATACACGATTAAGGGTAGATTTATGAGTCGTTAGTAGCAGCTTTCAGTAAAAAGCAACAGCACAACATCAATATGTAGCCACCATCCCCTTACCCC
>Ga0256407_10000504_pt1 | contig 93403 bp, 84 predicted proteins | sample RumenRJG_04DNA_FD_193489 | JGI IMG/M metagenome (GOLD analysis project Ga0256407, IMG submission 193489) | Bovine rumen microbial communities from Lethbridge, Alberta, Canada - RJG_04 | ecosystem: Host-associated > Mammals > Digestive system > Stomach > Rumen | place: Canada: Alberta... | reverse complement strand
TTAAAGAACAATTCTTTGTAGATTATTCTAAGTCTGTGAAGAAAGACAATGAGAACCACTTTATTATGGGTGGAGAGATTTGGTACAACTAACATTTACATGTCGAAATAATAAAGACGAATCCTAGGGGGGGGATTCGTCTTTATTTTTTTTATATATACGAAGAATGCCGCTGGTCATTTGATCAGTTGCCAACGCAGAAAGTTCTGATATTCCGATTCAAATCCGTTGAATACATTTATATCCACGCTACTCCTAATGCCTCTCACTCTACCGTCCGGGCACAACTGCCATACGGCCAAACGTACATCCGGTTTGTATTCGCCATAGCGCGCTATCCATACCCGATAGTTGTGCTTCAGGTCGGGCGCCTTGTCCAAATGATGGTTCACGAAACTCTGACTGATGTACAGGATGGGTTTCACCCCACAATGGCGCTCCACGATATCCAACCATTGGCGGATGTGGGCAAAGAGTACGCCATCACCACCCATCTCGCGAATTTGAGCATTCGAAGGTTCCACATCGAGAACCGGAGGAAAATCGCCTCGGCGCAGATTGGATTTCTTGATGAAGAATGCCGCCTGCTGTCGTCCGCTGCTACGTGTGGAGAAAAAATGATATGTGCCCACACGATAGCCATGAGCTCGGGCGTTGCGATAATCCTTGTGATAGTATGGATTCATGACGCTAGTACCCTCGGTACTCTTGATGTAGATGAATCTTATCGGATAATCGACAGACCCTTTGACACGCTTCTTGCTGATCGACCCAAGACTGGAAATGCGAAGGTTGGCCCAATCTATGGCCCAATGCTCCTTGCCGATAATGTGCTGGTATTTAGAGATATCTATGCCGTAGATTCGCTCAGAACTATATAGCATTCGCTCGCCCTTGAACGTGTCTTTTTTCCATTCTCCCGTTCGCAGACCCTTGTGGCGACTTATCGAGAATCCGAAACCATCCCGAAGACCATTCTTCCAATGTCCCTCGTAGAAGTCGCCGTTGTTGGCCAAATAACAGCCATGACCATCGGGTAGAAATTCGGAATTGTAGCATCCCCAGTATAGTCCGTCGGAGTCGGGACGCAACGAGAAGTCTATTTCCCGTCGTACGCTTCGTACCATGTTGTACACAATCCATTTGGCCAATCTTCCGGGTTGCGACATCACCCCTTGGGGCTTGGTCCTGTTGGAAGTCTGCATCAAGTAATAATCGTCCTCGATGTGCTTCCTCACAAAGCAATTCATGGAAATCTCATGGTTATAGTTGTCGTCGTACACCACGCGATAATTCGTATGATACTTGATAGAGAGCTTGTTTTTGTGGCGTATGGCGCGCAAGGTATCGAGTTGGCGATGGATGGAATCGTGCAATTTCTGCTGTACGTCGTAGTATTTCATCACCATCTCGTATCCTTCGTCCCGAGGGTTGTGTACGCGCGCATAATACTTGAGTTCACCTAATATATGCTCGAGGCGTTTGCATCGGGTATCCAAGGAGTCGATACATCTGCCCACAAAGGTTTCGCCGGACATAGAGGCATATCTGTCGCGCATCTTCCGATCGTTGATATAAGCAATCAGCTGCCCATGGCACGAAGGGATGAGCGCCCAACCGTCGGTCCAACAAGCCGCATACATCGTGGTATCCCGGTCGAATTGCAATACGGGTTGCCCATTGGCCGAAAGTTCAAAATAAGAGGCTGCCTGAATACGGGCGCTACTATTGTAAGTCTCTTCGTAGTTGACGGAAAAACGGAGCGATATCCATATAAGGGCTGCCACTAGGATGATGATAGAAAAATAGATGGCAACCTTATAGTTTATTGGTGTTTTTTTAATCATGTTGCTCATAATTAACTGCAAAGTTATGAAGATTTTCGGAAATATGGGCGCTTTTACCAATTTTATTGTTAATTTTGCAGAATATTCGACAATAACAAATATTAAAAATATAGAGAAATGAAAAAATTAATAATCAATAGTTACGACGAGTTTGCAGCTCAGTTGGGTAATGTCCTTGGTACTTCTGAATGGCTACAGGTAGACCAAGAGCGTATTAATGCTTTTGCTGACGCTACCCTAGACCACCAATGGATTCACGTCGACGTGGAGCGCGCCAAGGAGGAGAGCCCTTACAAGAGTACTATCGCTCATGGTTATCTCACTCTGTCGTTGTTGCCTTATTTCTGGAATCAGATCATCGAAGTGAATAATCTCAAGATGATGGTGAACTATGGTATGGACCAGATGCGCTTCGGCAAACCTGTATTGGTAGGTAGTCGCGTGCGCTTGGTGACAACACTCGAAAGCATCGAAAACTTACGCGGTATCTGCAAGGCCGGAATCCGTTTTGATATAGAGATAGAGGGTGAGAAAAAACCTGCTTTGAGTGGTCTTGCCACCTTCTTATATTATTTCAAGTAATGAAAGAGGAACAAATCTTAATAAGTATTACGGGGCAGGATCGTCCCGGCCTCACAGCTTCTGCTACCGAGATCTTGGCACGCCATGGCGCTACCATCCTCGACATCGGTCAGGCTGATATCCATAGCACTCTGTCGCTGGGCATTTTGATTCGTATCAAGGAGGCGCAGTCGGGACAGGTGATGAAGGAATTGCTCTTCAAGGCAAATGAACTTGGGGTTAATATTGCCTTTACACCCGTTACGGATGAGGAGTATGAAAATTGGGTAGGGCGCCAAGGTAAGAATAGATATATCCTGACGCTTATCGGTCGACAACTTACGGCCAAGCAGATAGCTGCCGCTACTAAGGTAATAGCTGAACAAGGACTGAACATCGACTCGATACTTCGCCTTACCGGGCGTATGAGTATTGCGCATCCTGAACGTAACGTGCGCGCGTGCATCGAGTTCTCGCTTCGTGGTACGCCGGCCGATCGGGCTGATATGCAGAAACAATTGATGAACTTGTCTTCGGATCAAGGTATCGACTTCTCTTTCCAGAAGGATGATATGTATCGACGTATGCGTCGACTCATCTGTTTCGATATGGACTCTACGCTCATTCAGACGGAGTGTATCGATGAATTGGCCAAAAAAGCTGGCGTCGGCGACAAGGTGGCTGAGATTACGGCTCGTGCCATGCGTGGCGAAATCGACTTCAAGGAAAGCTTTAAGGAGCGTGTCGCCTTGCTCAAGGGACTGGATGTTAGCGTCATGCAGGAAATCGCAGAAAATCTGCCTATTACCGAGGGGGCAGATCGATTAATGACGGTACTTAAACAATGTGGATATAAGATTGCTATCTTGAGTGGTGGATTCACTTATTTTGGCGAATATCTGCAACGGAGATATGGGGTGGATTATGTGTATGCTAACGAGTTGGAGATCGGAGATGATGGCAAACTTACAGGTAATTATGTAGGTGAGATCGTCGATGGTCATCGTAAGGCTGAACTTCTGAAACTTATCGCTCAAGTGGAGAAGGTGGACCTCGCTCAGACAATTGCTGTGGGCGACGGCGCCAACGATTTGCCTATGATTAGCGAGGCTGGACTTGGTATTGCGTTCCATGCAAAACCAAGAGTGGTGGCTAATGCTGAGCAAAGTATCAACACCCTTGGTCTTGATGGAATCTTGTATTTCTTGGGATTCAAAGATAGTTATCTGGGCGAAGCCGGAAAACTATAAGAAATATTTGGCGTATTCATTCTCAAAGTTGGGGGTGAATACGCCTTTCCCTATGTTTTGTTTGATTTCATCGGCTGAGAAGAATCTGCCTCCATCGAGTTCTTCCTCGCTTGGACGTATCTCGCCGTCGTAGACGCATCGATGTACGTATACCAGTTCTTTCTCTCTGTCGCTCTCAAACACGTAATGCCCTAAGGCTTCCGGGTGGAAGTCGGTAATACCGAGTTCTTCGGCCACCTCTCTATGTAATGCTTGTTGCACGCTCTCGCCTAAGTCTACATGTCCGCCACAGGACGTATCCCATCTGTCGGGTTGGATATCTTTCCAACTGGGCCGATGTTGCAGATAGAGCTCGCCCTTGCTGTTGAACACGTGCAGATGGACCACAGGATGCAGAATCTTGGAACCGTCGTGGGCATGTTGCCTGCTCATCGCTCCGAGAATATTTCCCATTTCATCGACAATAGGAAATTGCTCTTTTCCGTTATCTCTCATGTTTATAGTCTTATGGTCTTGTTCCAAGTATTAGGGAATTCTTGTTGGGTGTCAAATTCGGGCTCTTGCTCGAAGATGCCAAACATGCAACTTCCGCTTCCGCTCATGGCTGCATAGTTGGCGCCCAACTCATAGAGGCGGTCTTTAATTTCTCCTAGGATAGGATGCTGCTCAAAGACTGGTTTCTCGAAATCGTTTACGAGTTCATCTTTCCATGTGTCTATAGGCTGGCGCACGATGTCGCGGCACGACTTTACCGGCTTCTTGCATTCTATCATCTTGTAGGCTGCTCCGGTACTTACGGCAACATCAGGCTTTATGAGTACGATATAATAACCGTTCAGATTACCCTTAGGGCCGTCGGCAGGTTCCAGTATCTCCCCGATACCAGTGGCATAGCTGGGTTCACTTGTGATGAAGAATGCGCAGTCGGCACCCAGTTGAGCGGCATATCGCTCCATCTCGGCATTACCGATATTCAGGCGGAAACGCTCGTCAAGCAATCTGATCATATAGGCTGCATCACTCGAACCGCCTCCCAGTCCGGCTTGCGAAGGAATCCTTTTGCATAAATGAGCATGCACGCGCGGCAGATTATAGTCTTTGGCCAATAGATGATATGCTTTCACAACGAGGTTGTCGCTTTCGTCGCAATCTACGGCATTACCCGTAATCTTTAGGTCACAAGCCACATCGCTCGGGAAGTCTGGGTCCATGTGTTTCACTTCTAGCGCATCGGTAACAGGAATGGGATAGAAAACGGTCTCCAAGTTGTGATAACCATCTTCGCGTAATCCTGTGATATTCAGTCCAAGGTTTATCTTGGCACAAGGGAAAACTATCATATCTTTTCTTCTTAAATTATCATGATGAAGCCCATAAAACGGGCTTTTTGCTATTGCAAAAATACAATTTTTCGATTATAAAAGCAAGTATATGTAGAAAAACTTGATATTGTAATAACCAAAGTTACTTTTTTTTATTATCTTTGCATCTAAATATTAAGGAATATATGCCAGAAAAGAAGACAACTCGGCGTCGTACCCAGACGCCAATCGATAATAGTTATGGACATTTGCCTCCTCAGGCTGTCGATATGGAGCAGGTGGTCCTTGGAGCCTTGATGGTGGACAAGGATGCCTTCGCCGTGGTATCGGAGTTGCTGCGTCCGGAGACTTTTTATGACCCTCGTCATCAGAAGATTTATCAGGCTATTCAGAATATGAATATGAGTGAAAAGCCTGTCGACTTGCTTACTGTTACCGAGGAACTTCGGCATGAGGGTACACTCGATGAGGTGGGGGGCGCTCCATATATCATGGAACTTACCGATAAGGTGGCTTCTTCGGCCAATATCGAATATCATGCTCATATCCTGGCGCAGAAATATATGGCTCGACAACTCATCCATTTCGCAAGCGAGGTGGAAACGGATGCCTTCGATCCGCAGGTGGATGTCGATGAATTGATGCAGCATGCCGAGGGATCGCTCTTTGAGTTGTCGCAGAAGAATATGCGACAGGAGTATACGCAGATCGACCCCGTCATCAAGGAGGCTACGCGTATCCTTCAGGCTGCAGCTAGTAATACGGGCGGACTTACGGGTATTCCTTCCGGTTTTACGGGCCTCGACGATATTACTTCGGGTTGGCAGGCTTCCGACCTCGTCATCATCGCTGGTCGTCCGGCCATGGGTAAAACGTCTTTTGCGCTAAGTATCGCTAAGAATATTGCCGTAGACTATCAGGTGCCTATCGCGTTCTTCTCTCTAGAAATGAATAACGTTCAACTTGTCAACCGTTTGATCTCTAACGTCTGTGAGATTCCGGGTAGTAAGATTTTGAACGGACAGTTGGACCGCGAGGAGTGGCAACGTTTCGACTCTAAGTTGCGTTTGCTTACGGGCGCGCCTATCTATGTGGATGATACGCCGGCCCTCTCTGTTTTCGAGCTGAGAACGAAGGCTCGTCGACTTGTTCGCGAAAAGGGCGTGAAGGTGATCATGATCGACTATCTTCAGCTGATGAATGCTAATGGTATGCGATTCAGTAGTCGTCAGGAGGAGGTTTCTACGATCTCTCGTTCTTTGAAGGGATTGGCCAAAGAGTTGAATATTCCTATCTTGGCGTTGTCTCAGTTGAGTCGTAACGTGGAAAATCGTGAAGGACTCGAGGGTAAACGCCCTCAGTTGAGCGACTTGCGTGAGTCGGGTGCCATCGAGCAGGATGCCGATATGGTTCTCTTTGTACATCGTCCGGAATATTATCATATTTATGAGGATAGCAAGGGTAACGATTTGCATGGCATGGCTCAGATCATTATCGCTAAACATCGTAAGGGTGCTACGGGTGATGTGTTACTCAACTTTGCTGGTCAGTTTACTAGATTCCAGAATCCTGAGGATGCGACGATCGGACCTGTTAACGAAGGTGAGATCGTCGGAAGCGCCATGAATAAGGATGTTCCTATACCTCCACCTCCACCAGATAATTCTCCTATACCATTCTAACATGGTAATAATGATACATTAGTTTTTTTATTTTTTTAGTCGACTCCCTCCACCTAATTATATATAATGGGTTGGAGGGAGTCTTGTTTGTGCATATTTTGAGATAGAAAAAGGGAATGAATAACTAGAATAATACTAATAATTCGTGGAAAAATATCAAAATGTTAGAATAAGCGAGAAAAAAGTTATAAATTATTTGTTGGAGTCACCAAAAATGTATATCTTTGCAACTGTAAAAAGAATAAAGACGAAGAGAGATGACAAATTCACAAAGTATTTTAAGCATTATTATTCGAATTCGACTACAACGAGTGGCCGGAAGTAAGAAGGTATGCTTATAACTCTGTGAATGAGTCGAAAGAGCCTTTCTCACTTCCGTTAGGAGTGTGGAAGGCTTTTTCTTTTACCTCAAGTTTTGCGAAAACAACAAAGAGTTAATATAAGAAGAGATATGAGTGACAGATTATTTATTTTTGATACCACCCTTCGTGATGGCGAGCAAGTACCGGGTTGCCAGTTGAATACCGTAGAAAAAATTCAGGTAGCTAAGCAACTGGAACAGCTCGGCGTGGATGTCATCGAAGCGGGGTTCCCAATTTCCTCTCCTGGCGATTTCAATTCGGTAGTAGAAATCAGTAAGGCTGTGACATGGCCAACGATTTGTGCCTTGACAAGAGCCGTACAAAAAGATATTGATTGTGCTGCGGAATCTCTAAAATATGCCAAACATAAAAGAATTCATACCGGTATCGGCACAAGCGATTCGCATATTAAATATAAGTTTAATAGCAATCGTGAAGAGATTATCGAGCGGGCTGTTGCTGCTGTAAAATATGCAAAGAAATATGTAGAGGATGTAGAATTCTATGCTGAGGATGCCGGTCGTACGGAAAATGAGTATTTGGCTCGTGTGGTTGAAGCTGTCATCAAGGCTGGAGCTACGGTAGTTAACATCCCGGATACTACGGGCTATTGTCTTCCAGACGAATATGGTAACAAGATCAAATATCTGATGGAGCATGTAGATGGTATCGACAAGGCTTGTATCTCTACCCATTGTCATAACGATTTGGGTATGGCCACAGCCAACACGCTCCAAGGTGTTTTGAATGGCGCTCGCCAGGTGGAGGTCACCATGAATGGTATCGGAGAACGTGCCGGTAATACTTCGCTCGAGGAGATTGCCATGATTCTGAAATGCCATAAGGGAATTGGCATAGATACGAATATCAACACGCCAAAGATCATTCCTACCTCTCGTATGGTAAGTAGCTTGATGAATATGCCGGTTCAACCCAACAAGGCTATCGTGGGGCGTAACGCCTTTGCTCATTCGAGTGGTATCCATCAGGATGGCGTACTGAAGAATGTACAGACTTATGAGATTATCAATCCTAAGGATGTAGGACTCGAGGATAACGCTATCGTCCTCACAGCTCGTAGCGGTCGTGCAGCTTTGAAATATCGCCTTCAGGTGAATGGCGTGGAGATAGAGAATGAAGAAAAACTTGATAAGATCTATAAAAAATTCCTCGTCCTTGCCGATCAGAAAAAGGAGGTTTCCGATGCGGATATCCTCGTATTGGCTGGCGCCGACGATACAGAGAACCATACTGTGAAGCTCGATTACCTTCAGGTTACAACCGGTAAAGGTGTGAAGAGCGTAGCAAGTATCGGTCTTGACATTAGCGGACAGAAGTTTGAGGAGGCCTCTTCGGGTAACGGACCTGTAGATGCCGCTATTAAAGCTTTGAAGCGAATTATCCGCAAAAATATGACGCTAAAGGAGTTTACTATCCAAGCTATCGACAAGGGTTCTGATGACGTCGGTAAAGTACATATGCAGGTGGAATACGACGGACATGTCTATTATGGCTTCGGAGCCAATACCGATATCGTTACCGCATCTGTAGAAGCGTATATCGACTGTATCAATAAATTTAGAATAAAATAAAACATTATGAATACATTATTTGACAAGATTTGGGATAAACATGTTGTGCAGGTTGTGGCAGACGGACCTACTCAACTTTATATCGATCGTCTGTATTGTCATGAGGTAACTTCGCCTCAGGCTTTTGCGGGAATGCGTGAACGTGGATTGAAAATCTTCCGTCCTGACCATATATTTTGTATGCCTGATCATAATATTCCAACTCACGATCAGGATAAACCTATCGAAGATCCTATCGGTAGAAAACAGGTAGATACGCTCGACAAGAATTGTGCCGAGTTTGGCGTTACCGAATTCAAGATGAACTCTAAGGATAATGGTATTATCCATGTCGTCGGACCGGAAAAAGGATTGAGCTTGCCTGGCATGACAATTGTTTGTGGCGACTCTCATACATCTACTCATGGCGCTATGGGTGCTGTGGCTTTCGGTATCGGTACATCCGAGGTTGAGATGGTTATGGCTAGCCAATGTATTCTACAGAGCAAACCTAAGTCTATGCGCATCAATGTGAATGGTAAATTGAAACCGGGTGTTGTCGCTAAGGATGTTGCTTTGTATATCATGAGCAAACTCACAACCTCTGGCGCAACGGGTTATTTCGTAGAATATGCTGGTCAGGTCGTTCGCGATATGAGCATGGAAGGTCGATTGACATTATGTAACTTGAGTATCGAGATGGGAGCTCGTGGTGGTTTTGTCGCTCCGGACGAGACAACCTTTGAATATATCAAGGGACGCGAATATGCTCCTAAGGGTGAGGAATGGGATAAGGCCGTCGCTTATTGGAAGACTCTGAAGAGTGGCGATGATGCCGTATTCGACAAGGAACTCAATTTTGATGCGGCCGATATCGAACCACGCATCACATACGGAACCAATCCGGGTATGGGAATTGGTATCAACGGAACGGTTCCTACACTCGATGAAATCGATGAAAATGAACAGGCTGGTTTCAAGAAGAGCTTGAAATATATGGGCTTTGAACCTGGAGAGAAACTCCTAGGACATCCTATTGATTATGTGTTCCTTGGAGCATGTACGAATGGACGTATCGAGGACTTCCGCGCCTTTGCTTCTATCGTTAAAGGAAAGCAGAAGGCAGATGGCGTAACAGCTTGGCTTGTACCGGGTTCATGGGCTGTAGATAAACAAATACGTGAAGAAGGTATTGATAAGATCGTAGAAGCCGCAGGTTTTGAAATTCGCCAACCGGGATGTTCAGCATGCTTGGCTATGAATGACGACAAGATTCCTGCCGGAAAGTATTCTGTAAGTACAAGTAACCGTAATTTTGAGGGACGACAAGGACCGGGTTCTCGAACCATTCTTGCTAGTCCGTTGGTTGCTGCCGCTTCGGCTATCACAGGTAAAATTACCGATCCACGCGAATTCATGTAATTGTTTATTCTCAAGAAATTAAAGTTATGAAACAGAAATTTAATGTCATCACATCATCATGCATACCTCTTCCTTTAGAGAATGTAGATACCGACCAGATTATACCAGCTCGATTCCTCAAAGCTACCGATAAGAAGGGAATGGGCGATAACTTATTCCGCGATTGGAGATATAACGCAGACGGAACACCCAAGAAAGATTTCGTGATGAACGACCCTTCTTATAGTGGTGTTATCCTCGTAGCCGGTAAGAACTTCGGTTCTGGTTCTTCTCGCGAACATGCTGCTTGGGCTATTGCCGGAGCTGGCTTCCGAGTTGTCATCAGCTCTTTCTTTGCTGATATCCATAAGAATAATGAGCTCAACAACTTTGTACTTCCTGTTGTCGTGAGCGAATCTTTCCTCAAGGAACTCTTTGCCAGTATTGATGCCGACCATAAGACAGAAGTAAAGGTTGACTTGCCTAATCAGACTGTTACGAATCTGGCAACCGGTAAGAGCGAACATTTCGAGATTAATGGATATAAAAAACATTGTCTTGAGAATGGACTCGATGACGTAGACTTCCTTGTACAGAATCGCGACAAGGTAGAAAAATGGGAGGCTGCCAATAAATAAAGGCGAAAGATTGTACGAAAGAGTATGAGTGAATTAAATAATCAAATAGTCAACCAGCATCCGGCTATCGAAATCATGGATTGTACGCTCCGAGATGGCGAACAGACTAGTGGTGTTTCGTTTTTGCCTCACGAGAAGTTGATGATAGCTCGCCGCTTACTTACCGATGTGAATGTCGACCGTATAGAGGTGGCTTCGGCTCGTGTGTCAGAGGGCGAGAAGGATGCTGTAAAGATGATTTGTCGCTATGCAGCCAGCAAAGGTATGCTAGAGCGAGTAGAGGTTCTCGGTTTTGTAGATCAACATAAATCTATCGACTGGATCAAGGAGTGTGGTGGTAAGGTAATCAATTTGCTTGCCAAAGGTTCTCTGAAACATTGTACCCAGCAACTAAAGAAATCTCCCGAACAACATATCGCAGATATAAAGAAAGAGGTGGAATACGCTCATTCACAAGGTTTTACCGTAAACCTATATCTTGAGGATTGGTCGAGCGGAATGCGCGATTCCATCGACTTTGTCTATCAGATGATGGACGAACTCCATACCATTGGTATCAAGCGATTCCTGTTACCTGATACGTTGGGCATCTTGAACCCTCTACAATGTTTGGAATATCTGCGCAAGATGACGAAACGATACCCTTCGGAGCATTTCGACTTCCATGCCCATAATGACTACGACCTAGCTGTGAGCAACTCCTTAGCTGCCGTCTTTAGCGGTTGTAAGGGCCTGCACGTTACGGTCAACGGACTGGGAGAGCGTTGTGGTAATGCGCCGTTGGCATCTGTCCAGGTTATCCTCAAGGATATGTATCACACGCAGACGAATATCCATGAAGACCAGTTGCTCGACTTGAGTCATCTTGTAGAAGGATATAGTGGAATAGCTGTGGCCCCGAATACTCCAGTCGTGGGAGATAACGTGTTCACGCAAGTTGCAGGCGTACATGCCGATGGCGACAACAAGGATAATCTATATTGTAATGATTTGGTTCCGGAACGTTTCGGACGTCATCGGGATTATGCCTTGGGTAAGAATTCGGGTAAGGCCAATATCATCAAGAACCTAGAAGATTTAGGCTTGGAACTTACTCCCGAACAGACCAAAGCCGTCACGATGCGTGTTACCGAGTTGGGCGACAAGAAAGAACTTGTGACCCAAGACGACCTACCGTATATCGTGAGCGATGTGCTCAAGCACAACACTCCGGAAGATCGAGTAAAACTCGTTTCCTATATGGTGAGTACCTCTTACGGGTTGAAGCCGATAGCCTCGGTCAAGGTGAATATCAATGGCGTGGAATATGCCGCCGACTCTACGGGTGACGGACAATATGACGCCTTTGTGAAGTCGTTGCGCAAAATCTACAAGGTTAATCTGAATCGTGAGTTCCCACGCCTTGAGAATTATCAAGTGACGATACCACCAGGCGGTAGGACGGATGCCCTCGTGCAGACCATCATCACATGGCGTGACGGCGATAAGATATGGCGCACCCGAGGTCTTGATGCCGACCAAACAGAAGCTGCCATCAAGGCAACCTTTAAGATGCTGAACATGTTTGAGAGTGAAGATAATAACGAAAAAAAGTAACTTATATTTTTTAAGATAAGAAGATGAAACTAAACATTGCTGTGCTGGCCGGTGACGGTATCGGACCAGAAATCATGAAACAAGGTGTAGCGGTACTCGATGCTATCGCCGCTAAGTTCAACCACGAGTTTGACTATCACGAGGCTGTCTGTGGCGCTCATGCCATCGATGAGGTGGGAGATCCATTCCCAGAGTCTACCTTCAAGACTTGTATGGATGCTGATGCTGTTCTTTTTGCTGCTGTCGGCGACCCTCGTTTCGATAATAATCCTACCGCTAAGGTTCGTCCGGAGCAAGGACTTCTCGCTATGCGTAAGAAATTGGGACTTTTTGCCAACATCCGTCCTGTTTCTACCTTTGATTGCCTCATTCATAAGAGTCCGCTCAAGGATGAGTTGCTCAAGGGAGCCGACTTCGTTGTGATTCGTGAACTTACGGGTGGTATGTATTTTGGTGAGAAATATCAAGATAATGACAAGGCCTACGATACAGATATCTATACCCGTCCGGAGATCGAGCGCATCCTCAAGGTGGCTTTCGAGTTTGCCATGAAGCGCAACAAGCACCTTACCGTTGTCGACAAGGCCAACGTCCTTGCGTCATCTCGCTTGTGGCGTCAGATCGCTAAGGAGATGGAACCACAATATCCAGAGGTTACTACCGACTATATGTTCATCGATAATGCCTCTATGCGCGTACTTACCGAGCCACGTTTCTTTGATGTTATCGTTACCGAGAATACCTTTGGCGACATCCTTACCGATGAAACCTCATGTATTACAGGTAGTATGGGCTTGCAACCATCATCATCTCTTGGCGAGCATACGCCTTTGTTTGAACCTGTTCATGGTTCATGGCCACAGGCTGCCGGCAAGAATATCGCCAACCCTTTGGCTCAGATCCTTAGTGCGGCTATGCTTTTGGAACATTTCGGTTTGAACGAAGAAGGCTCTCTTATCCGCAAAGCCGTAAACGCCAGTCTCGACGCCAATGTACGTACACCGGAGATTCAGGTAGAAGGTGGCAAAGAATATGGTACGACAGAAGTAGGCGAATGGATTGTAAATTACATTAAGAACGCCTAATATTTGATAAAATAAAGCGCCTATGGCCCGCAGATTTCATGGTTTTCGTGATTAAATCTTACCTTTGCGATATGAAAAAGACTTTGATGATATCACTATTCTGTGGATTCTGCGGACTTACTATGTCGGCACAAGAGAATGCGGGACTCCGAGATAGTCTCTCAGCAGCTACCGAACAGTTGGCCTATCATCCTGATAGTATCGATTTGCGGTTGAAGAAAGTGCGTTGGAATATCCAGCTCAAGCAATGGCAATATGCTAAGGATGACCTTGATAAGGTGCTCTACCTCGACAATAGGAATATTGCCGGATTGTTCTATCGTGCCTATGTCAACCAGCAACTTATGCGATATAATTTTGCCCGTCTCGACTATAACAATCTGCTGATGATAGTTCCGGGTAATTTCGAGGCTCAACTGGGGTTGGCTCTTCTCAATCAGAAGGACAAGCATTACACAGAGGCCTACGATCAGATAAATGTGCTCATTGAGGCGCATCCTGATAGCGCAACGGCTTATGCCGCTCGTGCGGGAATAGAGAAGGATAGGGGGATGCTCGAACTTGCCGAGTATGATTATGGCAAGGCCTTTGAATTGGACAGAAAGACGCTTGATTATCTCGTCAATCGTGCCGACATTCGTATCTCGTTGCGTCGCATGAGCGAGGCGCGTCGCGACTTGGATTTGGCCACGAAACTCGGCTATCCTCGTCCTGCCTTGACAGAATTTTATCGCAGACTTAGGAAAAAATAAATAAACCTCTAAATATTACGATGATATTAAAAAATAAATCCTACCTCGAAATGATTCGCGATAGGATTTTTTTATTTCTCTTTTCGTTTACAATTCTTATTCCATTGGGAACAGACCGAACATCTCGGCATCAATCTGGTCGCAGATCTTTCGGAAATCCTCCGGATTATTCTCAAAGTCGGAATGGTCGCCGTCCACGATGATCAATTTACCCTTGTAATCCTTGATCCAATTCTCATATCTGTCGTTCAAACCCTTCAGATAATCGATACGCATCGACTTCTCATAGTCGCGTCCACGCTTCTCGATATGCCCGATCAGAGTAGGGATGCTAGAACGAATGTAAATCATCAAATCAGGCAACTTAACGAGCGAGATCATCAGATAGAACAAATCCGTATAGTTGTCAAAATCCCTATCGCTCATCATGCCCATATCGTGCAAGTTAGGAGCGAAGATACAAGCATCCTCAAAGATCGTACGGTCTTGGATGATGGCATCATTACTTTTGCTGATTTCCACCACATCACGAAAACGCTTGTTGAGGAAATAGATTTGCAAGTTAAAAGCCCATCTATTCATATCCTCATAATAATCAGCTAGATAAGGATTATTGTCTACGGGTTCGAAATGTGGCTTCCAGTTATATCTTTTTGCCAGCAATTTGGTAAGAGTCGTCTTACCGCTACCAATGTTTCCTGCTATTGCTATATGCATAATCTCAATATATGTATCTTAAAAAAACTACTAAATTATTTCTCGTTGAAACTAAATAGTCCGTAAATCTCGGCATCAATCTTGTCGATGATTTTTCCGAAATCCTTAGGCACGTGTTCGTAATCCATGTCGTCTACATTGAATAACAATACCTTGCCCTTGTATTTCTCACGGATGAACTCCTCATACAAGTCGTTGAGATTTTGCAGATATTCAATAGGGATTTCCTGTTCGAAACTGCGTCCACGCTTCTGGATATTCTTTACCAGATGTGGAACCGATGAATGTAAGTAGATCATCAGGTCGGGTAGTTTTACCGCCTCTTCCATAGCTCCGAACAACTCCATATAGGCCTCATAATCCCTATCGTCGAGGTTGCCCATTCTATGATTGTTCTCGGTAAAAACATATACACCTTCATAAATCGTACGGTCCTGGATAATATCTTTGTTTGATTTGGAAATTTCCAGCAGATCTCGAAATCTTTCTTTCAGGAAGAAAACCTCCATGTTAAACGACCATCTTTTGATGTCCTTATAATAATCCTCCAGGTATGGATTATTCATTACTTGCTCAAACCGGGGTGTCCACCCATAATGTCGGGCGAGCATCCTGGTGAGTGTTGATTTCCCGCTACCTATATTTCCTGCTACTGCTATATGCATGGGTGCAAAGATACAAAAAATATTCGGTTTAGAAATCTATTTGTCGAGAAACTTTTTTGGTGTCAGACTTGATGACGAGTACCAATCGCTTGTCGCCATATTGTTTTACGGCGAACTTCATTTTCTTCTTGCCAGCCATCTTCAGATGACCGATAGTTTTGCCGCTATAGCTTACCACGTCGATCTCGTCTACCGGTAACTCGCTTACTAATTGCACTTTACCTTTGTTCATCTTAATCTCTACCTTGAAGTCTTCTTGCTGGGCCAAACCGCTTACGGCAATAGCGTTCTGAGTGTCGTCTTCCACGTCGTAGCCATTCAACTGTAGCCATTTGATACCATATCGGCGACCTAAGATTTCTACACCTTTGTGAGCGAAATGCAAGTTGTCGGGGCCTGCAGGGCAACCATAACTGGAAATAGCATAAGCCGTAGGGATAGAGTCGTGGATGCGGTCGATGGTAGCGTTTGCTCCCGCGCAGATACCTTTCATCTCCTTGCTTACGACCTCACCGGCAAGTAGAGGACAATCCTCAGCTTTCAGGTTCAAACTGTCGAGCAAGTCGTGATAGATGAATTTCACCTTACTCAACCATTGGTCGTTGTAAGCATCGGTTTCACCCTGATGCCATAAGATGCCCTTGATGACGCCGCGCTTTTGAGCGAGACGGCCCAACTCGATGAGTCGTTGTAGTGGGTTCAGGTCGTATAGTTTCATCTCGTTTTTCAACCAATCCTCTTTACCGGCAAACGTCTTGTCGACATAAGCCTGTCGAAGTTCGCGATGGAACAAGTCGCTGGCGGTACCGTCCACAGCCACGTTGATCATACCGATCTTGACATTCTCAGGCAACTTTTCGAGGAGCGTGCGAGCGAAGAAGTCGGCAGGACTCATGTGGGCGAATCGGCGACAGAGAGGAGGGTAGGCAGGTTGCCATTCTCCGAATTTGCGGTCTACATCGTTGAGTGCACCCATTCGCCAATATCTGTCGTTCACAGCGAGCGAGTCCTCATGGGTGGCACGAGCCACACCAACCATGTTAGATTGTCCTAGACACAGGAAAACATAGAAGTTGCTGTCTTGCGCATAACTTCTAGTAGAGCCTAATACGGCTAAAGCAATAATAAATTTTAAGATTCTTTTCATAATTCTTTTACTAAAAGTAGTGCAAAGTTACAATTTTATTTTGATATGACTGAATAGTGCAACAAAATATAAAGAATTTGACTTATCGTTATGCTCTTTTCGGGGTGATTTTCATTTAACCGGTTATATTGGGGGGTGGAATCATGTTGTCAAAGATCGCTAATTGTTCTCCGGTCCGTTTGGACGTCTCCTCATGACCATTCGGGATGCCTTCGGGGCGAGGAGCGCTACTCTGCCCTTTAGGATTACGATTGCAAAGATACGACATCCGGAAATGGCGATGATGCGTTGTTATACGTTACGCTCCTTTTGATGCTTTCTTATACGTTTCTTTACGGCTCCCCCAGGAAATAGGCGATAATTCGTATTTGGCGAGGGGTGAGATATTTATCCTGTTTGCCCGATGTTTCTTCCACGTATTATCCGGATACATAAACTCCGTTTCGCTGATGTAAGCCCCAAAGCAGAAAAAAGCATCGGAACGATAACTTCGTGCATATCATGTAAAAAAACAGCGCTTAAAAGCCTTGTACATCCGGTATTTTTGCCGAATTTTGGCATCATAGGAGAAGAAGTAGCTGTGATGTCTGTTTTGTAGAATCCATGTAATCTGTTGATAATCAGTGTTTTACGTTGTGTTAACTATGTTAGGAGTCTCAGTTGTCTCAAATCTCAGTTAGTTTTTTGGGTAGTGGTACTTTTCCAATTTGTCAGATTTGTATGTATTTTTCTCTTATAATATATAAAATATATATAATATATATAATAAATATATATAATAATTATATAATATATTAAGAAAAGTATCTGTCGGATATTTTCGCAGAAAGTACAAAGTTATACCCCTCGAAAAACTAACTGAGATTTGAGATTTGAGACTATCGCTTAGGAATTAGTTCATCCTCTCACCCCGAATCTACTTCTTCTCTATGAAGCCATAACTACTCTTTAATCGGAAAACGAACTATCTAGACATACTTTCAGTCTGTATAGACTTTCTTAAAAATAATAGAGAAAACATTTGGTAGTTTCAAAAAGTCGTTGTACCTTTGCATCGTCGATTGGGGGGGCGACGGCAAAGAATCATACAGGAGCGAAGATAAAGGGTGGTTTTGCGATGACTCTCTAAAAAGATAATCTAGTAGGGTTAAAAGAACAATTTTTTTGTACCTTTGCACCCGAAGTCCATGAAAGAACTTTCTTAAGATAAGAACGATACAACAAGGTTATTATGCAAATTAACCAAATTGACAAAGATACTATTGACGATCTTGCAATGGGGAGTAGAAAGGCTTTCCAGAGGATTTTTAATATCTTTTACCCAAAGGTTTATGCCTTTGCCCTTGGATTCATCAAGAACGAAGCTGATGCCGAGGATATCTCTCAGATGGTATTTATTAATCTGTGGGTAAAACGCAATAAATTGCAAGGGGTTGAGAATCTCGATGGTTATGTTTATATTGTAGCTAAACATACTGTGTTGAATTATATTGCTTCGCGCAAGGTGACAGTTGATATTGATAGCATTACGGAAACAAGTGCCTCAGGGACGTCACCTCAGGAGTTGATAGAAGCCAGTGATATGAGGCTGTTGATAAGTATGATAGTACAAAATATGCCTCCACAGCGACAGACAATTTATAGGATGAGTAGAGAGAAAGGCCTTAACAATGATGTGATAGCAGAAAAGTTAGGTTTACAAAAGAAAACTGTAGAGAACCATTTGAATTTGGCATTGGGTGATATACGTAAAATGCTAAAAATCCTTATTTTATTGTTATTGAGTTGGGAATAACATGAATTTGTGTTGTCTAATATAATAGTTATAAACGATAGAGTTCTAAGTGAGTTCTGTAATAATATGAATTGGTATGAGCAGATACATACAACAGATTGTCGAATATTTTTTTCATCATGATGTAAAGGGGGATATAGTAACAAGAGTACAACAACGTATTTTGCTTGGTGGTCATGATGCCGAGGACGCCTTCCGTAAGATGTGGGCCGAATGTGACGAGGTTGTAGTTGATGATGCAAAGACAGAAAAAGCCTTTGCTAAGTTGTCGTCTGCTCTGCAAAACGATACGTGTGATGGGGGGCATCTCCATTGGTTGAAGATAGCTGCCATCTGGTTGACACCAGTTATAATGCTTAGTGCTTCTGCTTATTTTTATATATCAGCCACACAGAAGGAAAAGCTCTATTCAAAAGTGGAGTTCATACACAGGTTTACAGCCTATGGTGAGCGTAGTAGGATCGTATTGCCCGATAGCTCGGTGGTTTGGCTAAATGGTGGAAGTTCACTTACTTATCCATCAACATTTTCGCCTGAAGAACGCAATGTGTGCCTTGTGGGAGAAGGATTCTTTGAAGTGAAAAAGAATACAAAGAGACCGTTTACTGTGGACATCAATAAAATGAAACTGAAGGTTGTTGGTACATCATTTAATGTGTTCTCATACCCGTCTAATCCGCAAGTTACCGTGACATTACAGACGGGTAAATTAAAAATAGATATGGCGGGACAGAAGAAATCATATATGTTGCAACCTAATGACCAATTGCTTTTAGATACGAAGACAGGCAAAACGGAGATGCGACATGTAAATGCTGTAGATTATTCGATATGGCGTGTACCTACTTTATATTTTGAAGAGACAAAATTGGTTTATGTTCTACAACAAATAGAGCGTGCATATAATGTTAAGATACACATACAGAATAGTAGATACAACAATCAGACCATTCGTGCACATTTTAATACGAACGAAAAGATAGAAGATATCATGTGCGTTATCAAAATGCTGATACCACAATTAAACTATGAGATTGACGGCAACGAGATCTTTATTAAATAATTAATTTAATATTTTTTAACCTTTTAACTTTGGGGGTTGGGGAGTATTTGTAGTGTCTTAAATTTAGATACCTTAAATTAATTATTTAAATTTAAAAACCTAAAATGAAAGAAAAAAAACGTATTCTAAAGACGGCTGCCGCCATGTTGATAGTTGGTAGTCTATCTCTACAAGCTCAGAATGTGTCCTTTGGTAATGAGCGCACGACGCTGAAAAAAGCTTTTGAGAAAATAGAAGCGGTGAGTAGCTACAAAATTGCTTATAATGCTTCTAAACTGAATGTGAATAGAACAGTAAAACTGGACAAGAAAAACAAAACCGTGGTCCAAGCGCTAGAAGATTTACTGAGAGACACAGACTGTACATTTGAAATGAAAGGCAACCTGATTATTATCGTGCCCAAAAAGTCGGAGAATGTAAAGCAAAATAAAAGCACAAGTAGAGTGAGGATTTCGGGTGTGGTAACAGATCAAAATGGCGAGGCTGTGATAGGTGCTACAGTGGGAGAGAAGGGAACCACTAATTGTACCGTTACAGATGTCAATGGTCACTATAAGCTAAATGTTCAGAAAGGTGGTCTCATACAAGTTAGCTATATAGGTTTCATTACTCAGAACCTGAAAGTAGGAGGCACAAATGAACTTAATGTCACATTGAAAGAAGATCAGCATAACCTGAATGAGGTTGTCGTCGTAGGATATGGTCAGATGAAGAAAAGCGACCTCACAGGTGCTGTGGCATCGGTGACGGTCGATCAAGATAAAGCCGTATATGAAAGTGGTGTGGATCATTTGTTGCAAGGTAATGCCCCTGGTGTGTATGTGAATTCGGGTGACTCGCAATTGGGTGGTCTTATCAATGTGCGTATTCGTGGAACATCAACATTGAATGGAAATAAGGAACCGTTGTATGTGATTGATGGCATTATCATGAACGATGCTACAGAAGATGCCGGAAATGCTGTAAGCGGAGGTACAGGTGGCGACCCTGTGCAGACTACCCAGAGTGGACTTACGGGTCTTAACCCTCAAGATATACAGAGTATTGAGGTATTGAAAGATGCTTCGGCAACGGCAATTTATGGTTCACGTGCATCAAATGGTGTTGTACTTATTACTACTAAAGAGGGCAAAACCGGTAAGGCAAAGGTCAACTTCTCTACAGGTTTCTCGTTGGGTAAAGCGACAAAACACATCGATGTACTTGATGCAGAAGAGTATGTGATATATAAAAATGAGAAGAGTGAAGGCTATTATAGTGATACGTTTCATCCTGTGTCACGTGATTGGCAAAAGGAATTATATCATACCGCTCTAACGCAGTCGTACCGTTTATCGGTGAGTGGTGGTAACGATAAGGCCAACTATTTTGTGGCAGGTGGTTATCTCGATAATGATGGTATCATCCGCAATACGGGACTATCACAGGCCGACCTACGCATGAACTACAAATATAAACTGAGTAAGAATATGAGTTTGAAGGGTACATTCAGTTTGGTGCGTCGTATCAATGACATGACCGCAGGTACCGATGGACTTGGAAACTCTACCACCAGTCTAACTCGTCACGCTATATTAGCAAAGCCATTTACAGATGTAAATCCTGATGATGAGAATGATACAGGTTTGCAACTCATGCCAACAAATTGGTTGACAGACTATAAAGACCACTCTGAGGAAAATCGTGCTGTAGCATCAGTGGCCTTCGACTATAAGATTGTCAAGGGCTTGACATTTCATCTGATGGGATCGTATGACACCCGTGACAAGACACGTTCACGTTGGTATGGTACTGGCGTATATACCGGTATGAAAGTGAAAGGACAATTGGGTATAAGTGAATTAAAAAGTCAGAAAAAGGCTCTTGAGGCATTGCTCTATTATGATTATACTATAAATGATGTGCATCATTTGTCGGGTACGGCTGGTGTGACCTACGAGCGTCGCGATGTGAATCGATATGGTATGGTAGGTGAGGATTTCTCTGTGTTGAGTTTGGGAATTGACGGTATAGCCTATGCCAACAAAACCTACACAAATTCACATTCACTTACCAACGAGACTACCGCATCATCATTATTGCGCGTGAATTATAACTATATGGACCGTTATCTTGTAACGTTGACAGGTCGTGTGGATGGCTCGAGTAAGTTTCAAAAGAACAACCGCTACAGTTTCTTCCCATCATTGGCACTCGCATGGCGTGTCAGTCAGGAGAATTTCTTGAAAGACAGCAAGTGGTTGAATAATTTAAAGATAAGGATGGGATGGGGTATGACAGGTAATCAAGGAATCTCAGCCTATGCCACCCAAAACACTTATAGCAATGTGGAGTATTCTACAGGTTCTGGTTCTAATCTCGTAGGTATGGCTCCAGATAAAATAGCTAATCCCAATCTGAAATGGGAAGCAACTTCACAGGTGAATGCCGGTATCGATTTTGGTGTACTAAACAATCGTTTGACCTTTAGCATCGATGCGTATCATAAGGAAACCAACGATATTCTTCAGTCAATGAGTACCGCTGTATCTACTGGGTTTAGTTCAATCTATGTAAACTGTGGGTCTATTCAAAACAATGGTGTGGAAGTCGCTGTTAATGCTGTACCCATAACTACAAAGGATTTTACTTGGAATATCGGAGCTAACCTGTCACACAACAAGAATCGTATAACCGATCTTGGATTGCCTGAAACAAAATATGGTACAGAATACTATCAAGCTTATTATGGAACAAATTTGTCGTACTTCGGTTCGGCAGCTTTTCCTGTAAACATCTTCATCAAAGGCAAGCCTATCGGACTATTCTGGGGATATAAGACCAATGGTATTTTCCAAAGTGATGAAGAGGCTAACGGACTTGTGCATAATGGAAATAAGCTGACGGCTGGTGACATCGCTTATGTAGATATCAATCATGATGGAGTTATTAATACAGAAGATCGTGTGATTCTTGGCGATCCGAATCCTGATTTCACCTTTGGCTTCAACACGTCTTTAACCTATAAGGCTTTCACTCTCTCGGCTCAGTTCTATGGTTCAGTAGGCAACGATTTGGTGAATGCTAACCTACTTGATAACACCAATACATATTATGATTATAATATTTTAAAAGAGGCATACTATGAGGCATGGCGTGCAGAGAGTCCAAGCATAAAATATCCAAAACTTGGTACACCTTTGAATGAACTTACAGACCGAATGGTGGAAAATGGTAGCTTTTTGCGCATGAGTAGTTTGAGTCTTACCTGGAATATGCCTGTACGCAAGTGGAAAGCAATAAACGGATTACAGCTTACTCTGACAGGTCGCAATTTGTTTACGATTACAAACTATTCCGGTTACGATCCTGATGCCAACAGTTTCTCTAATGACTCTAAACGTGTCGGCATCGACTATGGTAGCGCACCTGTTACCCGTTCGTATAGTTGCACGGTAAATGTAACCTTTTAAAGGTTAATAGAAGAAAAATGAAAAAACAAGAAGGTAAAAAACTCAAAACAATACGACAATGAAAAAAATCATTATATATTCGTTAGTACTGTTAAGTATGATTTCTTTTGTTTCATGTAATGCCATACTTGAAGAAGATATAGATTCTTTCCCTTCGCCATCGATTACTTACTCTAACGATGAAAGTGTAGAATCAGCATTAACAGGTTGTTATCATGAACTAATAAGCTATCAATTATTCGGTTCAGACTATACAACTATTTTTTGTACTGCCGGTGGAACATGTATCAATACAAGTTCATCATACAACGATATGAGAGCTCAAAAGTGTGAACCCGACAATAAGTATATTGGTAGATTATTTAAATCACATTATCGTGTGATAGCCGATTGTAATGACTTGCTCGATAAGATCAATGATAGCGGAGCTTCTGATATGCTGAAAGCACGCGCTCAGGGCGAGGCTTACTTGTTGAGAGGTATGATGTTCTTTAATCTAGTGCGTGCATTCGGTGGCGTGCCTCTTCGTATTAGTTCAATAACAAGTACAACGCTAAATATGCCTCGTGCCTCTGTGGAAGCAACCTATCAGCAGATTATTGATGACTTGGAAAAGGCCGCTACATTCCTACCCGAAGTGAATCCTATCGAAGGACGTCCAAATTGCTATGCTGCCCACGCCTTGTTAGCGAAAGTATATCTGACGATGGCTAATGGTGAGGAGAATTCTCCATATTGGCAGAAATGTATCGATGAGGCACAAAAAGTGTATGGCCACTATCAGTTGGTGCCTCTGCAAACCCTCTACAATCCACAAAACCGCAATACAGCCGAGTCAATAATCGAAATTCAGTTCTCCGACATCAACGGTAATACCTATACACAGGGTTTTGCTCCTACCGAGAGCGATTATACTCCTAATTCAGCAAGTGCACCTTATGGGCGCTATCGTCCATCAAAATATATCTTTGATACTTGGAGAAAACAATATCCGGGTGATCCACGTATAGAAGAGGGAATCATCTATGATAGTTATACAAAGAAAAGTGGTAAAGAAACCGTAGAAATATATCCAAAGTATAATAGTAGTAAAGGAAATTCACGTATGTGGGTTTATATCAAAAAGTATCTAGACTCCCGATATGTGGCACAATATACGCCTCAAAACTTTATCTATCTGCGTTATGCCGATGTGTTGCTGATGTTGGCAGAGGCTACCAATGAGGTAAGTGGACCGGAAAAAGCTTATAAATATGTGAACGAGGTGTTAGCGCGCGCACGCAATAGTGCTACTCCAGCAGCTGCAGAACCTGCCGATTGGAGTGGTATGACAAAGGAAGAATTCCGTCATCGTATTATGTACGAGCGCTTTTATGAATTATTAGGAGAACAGACAGAATATTTCGACATGCGCCGTCGTGGTTATCAGTTTATGCTCGACTATTGGATAGCACATAACGCTCATCCCGCGAACTGCAAAAATCCGTCATCTCCGAAATATAAGGAAAACTGGTTTGAATGTACTCCCGAGATGGCTAAGCGCGCAATGTTGCTACCGTTTCCAACACTTGAGATTAATTCGAACAACGCTATTAGTGATAAAGACCAAAATCCTGGATATTAATAACATATAATGATGAAGAAATTTTTTCTATCTGTAGCATTTACGCTATTGACTATCTTGGCTTGGGGACAACGTACTCCAGCTTTAGAACAACTGAAAAATGACCCACGAAAAGCTTATGGTACAGATTATCCGTATAGGCAAACTAATGATGTAAAACTTACCAAATGCCCTGATGGATATAAGCCATTCTATATCAGTCATTATGCCCGTCATGGTTCGCGCTATTATTGGAGTAATAGTCTATATAAGGAACTTGACACTCTGCTTACTATAGCTCATGAAAGACGGCAATTGACATCAATAGGTGAAGCCTTTCGCCAAAAGTTTATGATGGCCAAAGATGAATTGCTGACAGGGGTTGGTGAGTTGACCGACCTCGGCTGGCAACAGCATCAAGGCATTGCCCGAACGATGTATAACAATTTTCCGGAAGTTTTCGAGAATGGTGGTAAAGTTTTGGCTATTTCATCGCTGGTAGGCCGTTGTGTCATCAGTATGTCGGCCTTTTGTCAGGAATTGGTACAATGTAATCCTAAGATTGTAATTCGTGAACAGTCGTCACGCTTTACGCTTGATGGGGTAGTTCCTACTGATGGACAAAATCCCATCAAGCACAATTATCCTAAGGACCTAAAACCAAGATATGAAAAGAATAGTAATCTCTTTAAAATAAAAGACGACCTGCGGCAAAAGTTGCTCAAACGTATGTTTACAACCACAGAAGGATTACCGAGCAAACCACATCATATTGCCAGCAATCTAATAAGGTTATATACATCACTTCCAAGTATTAATCACGAAGGAATGATGGACAACCTTATTACCGATCAAGAAATTGCAGATAGATGGGAAGGCGAAAATCTGAGTTCATATTCATGGGTCTTTGGTTCGCAATATCAGATGATTCCAATCTTGCAAGATATCATGAAGAAAGCTGCTGCCGTTATTGATGGAACAAGTGACCATATAGTGGATTTGCGATTTGGCCACGACACGTGTATTGGTCCACTCACCGTATTGATGGGTATCAATGGTGCTGACATTGATCCTGTAAATCCTAATAATGTAAAAGATTGCTACCAAAATTGGGAGACTTGTAAGGCGAGCAACATTCAATTAATATTTTATCATGGAAAGAAATCTACGGATGATATCCTTGTTAAATGTCTGATGAATGGTGAGGAGGCTTCTTTACCTGTTCCTACCGATAATTATCCATATTATAAATGGAACGATTTTCAGAAATTTTATACAGCTCGTTGTTTAATAGCTTGTAAAAGTTCGAATTGATAGGTTCTTTGTTTATTCAGTTAACTTCGTAAGGCTACATACCTATTCGCGTGAGCTTACGAAGTTAACTGCGTAAGCTGATGAAGTTAACTGCATTCGGAAAGCCATCTCTTTGAATACTTTTTCAACTAATAACAACTCTATTTCATTTTATCGGAGTTGAGAATCGTAATTGTTTTCCCATCGATTTTGATTGCTCCATTAGCTTCGAATTCCGACAGACAACGCAGAAGCGAGAATTTCTGTATACCGAACATGTCAGCCAGCTCTTGTCTGCTTTTGTCTAGCTTGATGATGCGACTTTGCTGCTCTTTAGCGGCCTTGATGAGAAAATAAGCCACCTTCTCGCGTACCGTAAAAAGCGACAGCATACGCAGCTTCTGGGTGAGGAAAACATCTATGGAGGAGAGTCGGCGAATGAAATTCATACGCAAATGTTCGTTCTCGTCGATAAGTCGTTTCAGTTCCGAAGGCATCATGCGCAGAATCGTTGTCGGTTTGGCCGTCTCCACGCTTACCGGCATGGCATTATTCTCAGCGAAGATGAAGGCCGGAGCGATCAGCATGCAAGCTTTCAGACGGTCTATCTGAACTTGTTTGCCCGACAGACCGGTCATCCTGGATATCAGCTCACCTCGGAGAATGAAGTCGGCATAGCGGCAAGGCAATCCGGCCAACGTGTAGATTTCTTTGGCCGGATATTCCACGATTCGATATTCCGTAGAACTCAGCATCTCTTCGATTTCACGAGTAGAAAATCCTTCGAAGAGAGGACTTGTCTGTAGTATCTGGTATATTGACTCTTCCATTTCAATCCGTTTTTATGATGATAACGGACATTTCCCTCATTTTATTGCATGAAAACAATCCCCCGATAATAGTTATCGAGGGATTCTTGTTGTCTTATAAAATATAGTTTTTGAGGTCCTCTTCTACTGTCGAGTTTCCGGCAATACCGAAGTTCTCAACCAGTATCTTGAGTACACCTTCTGAGATGAACGCTGGGAGGGTAGGACCGAGATGAATGTTCTTGACACCCAAATGCAACAGAGCGAGGAGTACGATGACAGCCTTCTGCTCATACCATGCGATGTTGAAGAATATCGGCAGGTCGTTGATGTCGTTGGCTCCGAAGATTTCCTTCAACTTGAGTGCCACAACAGCCCATGAATAAGAGTCGTTACATTGTCCTGCGTCGAGCACACGCGGAATACCGTTGATGTCGCCAAGGTTCAGTTTGTTGTACTTATATTTTGCGCATCCACTTGTAAGGATTACCACATCCTGTGGCAAGGCTTTGGCAAACTCCTCATAATAGTTTCTACTCTTCATGCGACCATCGCAACCACTCATCACCACGAATTTGCGGATGGCGCCACTCTTCACGGCCTCTACGATCTTGTCGGCAAGAGCAAAGACCTGAGCGTGGGCAAAACCTCCTACGATTTTTCCGGTTTCTATCTGCTGAGGAGCCTCACAAGTCTTGGCCATGGCGATGACCTCAGAGAAGTCTTTGTGCCCATTGGCATCCGCCTCGATATGTTTCCATCCAGGGAATCCCGTAGAGTTCGTCGTAAACACCCGATGCGCATAACTAGCATTCTTAGAAGGTGGTACGATACAGTTGGTCGTGAACACGATCGGCCCGTTGAAGCTTTCGAATTCCTCCTTTTGCTTCCACCACGCATTACCATAGTTGCCCACGAGATGCTTATACTTCTTAAGCTGAGGGTAGTAGTGGGCCGGCAACATCTCACCATGTGTATACACGTCCACTCCCGTACCCTCAGTTTGTTGAAGTAAATCCTCGATATCCTTGAGGTCGTGACCGGATATGAGGATGCCCGGATTCTTTCCGGTGCCTATATTAACTTGAGTAATTTCCGGATTTCCGTAAGTCTCGGTATTGGCTGCGTCGAGCAACGCCATCACGTCGACACCATATTTGCCCGTCTCCAAGGTGATGTCGAGGAGCGATTGCATATCACTTTCGGGGTTTGCGATAACGCTCAACGCCTTGCAGATGAAGTCTATGATATGCTCATCACGCTTGTTGAGTCGTGCTGCGTGCTCATAGTAAGCCGCGATACCCTTCAGTCCCAAAGTGGTGAGTTCCTTGAGCGAACGCAAGTCAGCATCCTCGTTGCGCAAGATACCCTCACGTTCACCCTCAGCCTCATAGTCAGTCTTCTCGCCGCCCCATCTTACCTCCTGGTAATCCGGCAAGGCCACAGCATGATCGCGGGCAATCGACAAGAGTTGCTTCTTGATGCTGATACCCTCATCCACCTTGTTCAATATCGCCTGATCGTCGAAGTTCGCATTCGTGATCGTAGAGAATAGCGCATCCGTCAAGAACTCGCCCACACGAATCTTCTCATAGTCGAGCTGCTGCTTGTTGAGTTCGTGAGCGATGGCTCCTACACCACGGACTACGCTCAATAGCAAATCCTGCCATCTGGCCGTAGAAGCCTCTTTGCCACATACACCCTTGATGGTACAACCGGTTCCCTTTGCCGTCTCCTGACATTGGAAACAAAACATTTTATTGTCTGTCATTTTCTTTATTACCTTTTGATTTTCGGCGGCAAAGGTACGTATATCACAAACAAAGCCTCGGTAACAATTGTTACCAAGGCGTGTTAATGTTATGTTAAAAAAAGCCTTTAAGATTTCTGATTCTTAGGCGTAGGAATGCAATCCCCCGAGGACATAGTTTACGCCGAAATAGGTCATGATGATGCTGAGAAACGCCAACATCATATAGAGATGATAGATCTTCGGACGACGGAATATCGGGAGTGTGTGTGTATGCAAAACTACGGCATATATCATGAAGGTGATGAGCGCCCACGTCTCCTTAGGGTCCCAACTCCAATAAGTTCCCCAACTGATGTTTGCCCATATAGCGCCGATGAAGATGCCAAGACCCATGGTGACGATGGCTGGATAGAGCATCAGACGACTCAACAGCTGTAGCATCTCCGTCTGCGACTTCATCAACATTCCGAGAACTCCGCACACGAAGGTGAGGGCGAGTAGGGCATAACTCATCATGATGATGCTCACGTGGATGCACAATAGAGGCGAATTTAATACCGGCATGATATGTCCGATGGCCGGGTCCATCTGGTTGATGTGGCTCACGAGCAACAGAAATCCCGAGAGTAAGAATCCAAAGAGAGTGAGATAGTATGATGGTAATGTTGGGAGCCGAAATGAGAACAAGATACAAAACAACATGATAAACCAAGCCACGCTCAGCATCGACTCATAACCGTTGCTTAACGGGATGTTGTCGCTGATGATCCATCGAAGGATAAGAGAGAAGGAAAGGGCGAGAAAGGATATCGCCAGCATGATCTTGAAACATCTGTTTATCGTCTTATTGCTGATTCTCATCATTCTCTTTTGGGGATATGCCAATAATCGGATGAGTATCAGAAGGGCGAGGATGCCTAAGGTGAGATTCACGATGAACAGAATCGTGGCAAAAGGTATTTGGTTGTTGATGCGTTCAGCCTCTACTTGTATCGTAGAAGGTATACCCGCAACCGATGCTCTCTGCCTGTTGATATTCTCGTCAACGATTTGCATCAATCGCGTGTTGTTGCCACTATCGGCCGAACGATAGAGCTCGTTGATGCTCTTCGTCTGAATCAAGTTCAACGCCTTACCCATACGCAATTCAGCTATCAGGTTTACCTTGTCATCGAGACGGGCCGCCTGCTCGTGTAAGGCATCATGACAGCCTTGGCGATAATATTCCTCTACAAGTTGTTTAAGTATGTAACCATTCGAATTAAACAATTCATTTACAGATACATAGTCGTCAAGATGCAAGTAATCCTTTAGTTCGCTACCTTTCACCTTGATAATCTTCTCCTGAGCCCATTGGTCGCCCCAAAAGATAAATCCCGTAAGGATTTGTTCCGGAGAACATCCCTTGTAAGAACGCCTTCCCGAAATCTTGCGCGTAAACTCATAAGCATAGGTTTGTATCTGACAGATGCGGGTATTGTATTGCATAAACATCTCACACATATGATTGGCCACAGGACGCGGCAAAACCGTAGTTTGAGCCTTGAGCGACGTGGCGGAGAAGAATAGGACGAAAAGAAAAGCCCCCTTGCGCAATAAAGGATTGCGGAGGAGTCTGCGGAATGTGCCCTTAGGGTCGACGAGCATCCAGATGAGCGAGATGAAGAGTAGACCATATCCCGTATATGTGACGGGTATTCCCCATGGGTCGCTATTGATACATAACGTACTACCGTTGGCATCTTCATCATACGAGTTTTGATAGATGCGGATACGATCATGACAGAAGATATGATTCATGGAAACGACACCTCGCGTACTTTCGCCCTTCTCCTTGACAGTAATCGTAGAGGCGTAATCGGCCGCGGCATCCGATCCCTCGTATTTCTGAATATCGAAGTTCTCCAGTTTGATGCTGAAAGGCAGAGGCTCGAGTTTCATTCCCTCGTCGCCTTCCTCAAGATATGCCTGAGTGGTTTCGCCGACACGCAGATGTACAACCCCTCGGAAAGAATAAAGATGGGTGAGGAGCGCTCCCACAAGGATGACGACAAAGGAAAGATGAAGTAGAAGGATATTCTTTGATGCGATCTTAGTCTTCAGAATATAAAGAATACTGGTAACGGAAAGTACGACCCAAAGCGAACAAAACCACCATGAACCATATAAATGCGCCGAAGCATAAGGAGTTCCTACAAATTTCTCGCTCAGAGAGATCGCTACCATGGCGAGGATGACACAAATGTAGGAAATTATAACAAGTTTCTTCATGTTTTTGTATAAAAAATAAGAAACCTGACAAGTAAAGAACCTGTCAGGTTGATATAGAGATCTGTTAGATAGAGCGAAGGAATTTCACGATAGCGTCTCGATCGCTCTTAGGGAGATTATAAAACTTCAAAGCCGAACTGTAGGCATGACTGTTCTTGCTATAAGCATGCCACATGATAGCCTCAACCTCGTTGCGCGCACGACAATCGTGCAGACGATCCTCGGCACCCGTGTTGACAAGCGACAAGCCACGTCCCCAAAGAGGAGTGGTACGACACCAACTACCATGGATATCATTCTTCATATATAGTTTGTGTTGCATCATATCGCTATAAGGATAGATGGTCTGATGAGGATAGCGAGGCAAAGGTTTACCCGCACATATCTCAGGTTCCCAATAGTCGTCATCACCAGTCTTCCACGAAGGACGATGGCAACTAGCGCATCCAATCTCCATGAACAACTTCTTACCACGTTGTACGTCCTTGTCGTTCAAATTACGCGCGCGAGGAATAGCCAATCCACGATGCCATACCATGAAGTTGTAGAATTGTTCTGCCGTCTGTTCAGGCGCAAAGTTATGCCACTTATTATCGAACTGGTTCGTCTTTGGGTCGAGCAAGTTGCGTACGGCATCAGCAATACCCGCGTCTGTACCATCTGCATAATAAGGAGAAGATGGGTCAGCCTTGATTTGTGCGATAACATCCGGATTCTCGCTCATAGCCTGAGCCCATGCAGAAGTAGTATAGAGATAAGGACGATCAGGACGACTCACGTTCGTGATATTCCAAATGGCGTTAGCGCCTGGGCCATCCTGTAACGTGCCACGTGTGAGAGCGTATGTGAATCGCTTCACAAACTTCCTATCGCCAGCCTTATACCATGCGTTAGCCGTAAAGTCGTTGGTAGAAGCATCCCAGAAGTTGCTATTCACATATTCTGCCACATTCATTCCCGCACGCTTGAAATAACCCGCTGTCTTGGCATATTGCGCACGAATAGAATCATTAGGGATAGCATCCAGCAAACCCGTACCGATGACACCTATCGTAGACTCCAGACGAACATCATAGTCGGTAGGCTGAGGTTTCGTGTTGAAAGCCGATTGAGCGATGGTCACCTCCGGATAAATCAAATCGTAAGTCTCGCCATCAGGAAAATGCATAGGCAGCCCACTCTCCATCGTCGTGACATGCTTCCATTTGATGTTGATACCATTCTCGTTGACAGGCGGAAGGAAAGGCGCCGAAGCCTGAGTTTGAGGCATAGCCGTCACCTCGGAAACATACGGACCATCGTTAGACCCCTCGTGGTTAGGATGATAGATTACCAACAGATATCCGTTGCCATTGGCATAGCTCGTGCGATATTGAGCCTGCCACTTGCCATGACCATATTGAGGATGACAATCGAAACAACTACTACGAACAGAGGCAGGACCGAGTCCCTTGAAAGGTGCCTTGTTCTCCGTATAGTTACGCTCAAACATCTGCTCTCCGGCAAAGAAGGCGTTGAATAATGACGGATTTTCATCTACTACAGGAGCTTGGTCGGAATATGCGCTCGAACCGATGTTCTCCGTAGTTCCTAATTTACCTCCAGGATACCATTCTCCGGCAGAAAAGTTACCTGTAGCTTCCCCTACATAATTTGCCTCGGGTGTCTCATTGGTCTGTATACCCGTGGCATCATCGCTACAGCCCGTCAGCAAGGTAGCTAAAGCGACTGTAGCGGATGATAAAAAATATATACTTCGTTTCATATCTGATTATTTCTGACGGATAATCCATGTGCCTGCGGCATTCAAAGCTTCATCTAGAGCCTGAACTTTCTCGATACAATTCTTTACTTGTGGGTCTCCAGGAGCGTCGATGAAAGCCTTACCACTATTCTTGGCAGACTCAAGGGCTGCGATAGCTTCGTTGAGCGCGTTATTCAAGGCTGTATATCCCTCATATTTATGCTGTTGCATATAGTTCATCAAAGAGTTCTTAGCAGGAACGGTCGCATTGATATCACGCAATCCATAAAGAGAATTCTTGATAGAGTAGATATTGTCTTGATAGTCCTGGAAAGAACGCTTGCTATAAGGAGACTCGATATAGTCGGCTGCATCCTGATCGTCGCCTTGACCGGTAGCGACACGATAAGCCTGTCCCAACTTTTGGGTGTATACTTCCTGACAGATATCAGAACAACCGCCAACGAAGATGTTCTGTAAGGTCTCTTGCCATGTGGCGAACATACCATTTGCAGAACCTGCACTTATAACCTCAAGACCATAGCCGATACCCTTGCTTGACAAACCGGCATAATGAGTACCGTCGAGCGTCCATTTGGCTGCGTTTACGGTATTTTTTACGCTCTCGCTAGCCTTGTCTCCCATCCAGCCATAGGCGAGTAGGGATGTCATATTGCGAAGGTCTCCAGCAACAGCAACGGCGAAGGCACATTCGTCAAGGGTCTTGATGGAGGTAAGTTCCTTCTCGGTCTCGTTTTCTGCTGTAAGGGCAGCCAAGGTACGGTTAGCACCATTACGGAAGAGGATGAACTCCAATCCATGGAAACCCAATACAGAGTCGAAATCATGGTTCTTCTTATATACGAACTTGTCGGCCTGTGCTCCGTTGATACCGGCAATAACATCCTTATCGTTAAGAGCTTTTACCAACTGGTCATGATCGAGTGGCCATGAGTCGATATGTGGGTCGATATTGTTATCGCTAGCGGCACCATAGAGGAAAGATTCGCTCTCTTCCCAATATTTACGGGCTGCCTTGAAAGCGTTACAAGCTGCGTCGATATCGGCCTGTGTCAAAGTTCCGGCCTTGCGCTTAGTATATACGTTCTGACAAGTCTCATAAAGGGTCTGTGTGTTTGCGGCCAAATCCGTATAAGTAGGTTCTACGACATTAGCGACATAGTTTTCAGCAATAGCCTGCATCTCAGAGGATGTTGTTATTTCTGTGTTTTCGTTGTTGTCATCACTACTACAAGAGGTAGTGGTTAATGTCATCGTGCTTATTGCCGCGAGGAGCAAAGCATACTTAAAATTCTTTTTCATCGTTTTTTATAATTGATTAATTAATGTGTTTCAAACTTTTTATAGGAAGAAACCCTCATATACCACACCTATATTGATAGAAGGTTCGTTATTATAGGTATTCTTGAATTTGCGCAGATTATATTCTGCCTTGATACCGATCTGTGGAACAGGATGGTAGTTGATGCCGGCGGCAAAAATCTGTTTGTTGGTCCATTGTTTTGTCGTGGCGTGAATATAAGAATCGTAATATTCGTAATGACCGAAGACATAAAGTTTCTTGTTGTCGGCACGAAGAGACTCTATCTGCGAGAAGATATCGTAGCCAGCTTCGAGCATGGTGGCAATAGCATGACTACCGAAATATTTTCCGTTGCCCGACTCATAAGGTTTTACCAACGAGGTGGTAGGATATACATAAGAAGTAATCTTGTTGGCATCACTCACATAACCATAGTCAGCGTTTCCACGAACGATCCAGTTGTGAGCATGATATGTGAAGTCGATGGTTCCGATATACACATTACCCTTGATATTCTTGGCGTCTCCGCTCTCCATATCGTGAGGTACGGCGTTGTGCATGGCTTGCCCGTAATAGCCGCTCATACCGATGCGCAACCCCGGAATGGAATAGTTGTCGAGACGACCGGCTACAGCATATTTGTTGGCTACATCAAACTCGAAAGGGGATTGTGTGCCACCTTTTATCCAGTTTGTTCGGCTAAAGTTGAAGGCGTTCAAACCTGCAAGTAATTGAGCCTCATAGCGGAATTTGCCCAAGCGTCCCCAAAGAGAAACACCAGTCTGATGCCATGTACAAGGAAGAATTGTGTTTTCTCCTTCCGGGCGATATACGGTAAAGAAGTTTAGAGGTTCATGATTTGCGTTGGTCAATCCGATTGGTACTACGATATGTCCCATCTTCAGATTCAAGGCACGAGAGAAAGATTTCTGCAACCAGAACTGTTCCAGTTCCACTTCACCCCCTCGTTCATTCTCCTGTTCAAACTCGATAGCCTCGTCGGCTTCATATTCAATAGAAGAACCACTTCCGCCATGTTCAAACTCGATCTCACTACCTAAGGTCCAACCTTTGCCGAAGTCGTAGCCGAGATAGATGACGGCATGAGGAATGTCGAAACGTCCATGACTAGGGTCGTTCTTGTACTTCTGAGGAACCGTATATCGGTTGCCGTTGTCGCTATAGAAGTTTCTGCTATAGGCAGCCTCTCCATATCCTCCGATGCTGAGGCGTTTTCCTCCGGCATGATTCATCACAGAATCGGCCGCATGAGTCTGGGCATCTGCGTATATACCACTTGTAAAGGTCATGATTCCAGCAAGAATGCTGATTTTGAATGAATTATTCATATCTGAAATATATTATGTATTTTCGCATTATTTCCGGATGCAAAAGTACGGATCTTTACATTTCTATACAATACTTAAAAATTGGTAAAAGCGTGGATACCTACTTATGGGGATGGTAATATAAAAAATAAAAGGCACGTTTCTCAACGTACCTAATATCTATTATACAAAAACATTATGAACTTTATTATTCGTGAACTCTTCGATCCCCACTTATTGCAAGTTGGCTAAAGAAGAATGGACTGCTTTATTCTTTCTTTTGCAAAAACGTTCACATTGGGCACAAATGTCATATCCCAGCATAGCGCCAAGAATGAAATCTTCTTCCGGAGAAAGTTGGCATAATGGTTTTGTCACAATTAGTCTGATCGCATCCAGACATTCTCGTTTGCCGAAATAAAGGTTCAGACGGTCGTTACCCACGGGTTGGAGTATATATTCTATACCTTGATGCTGTAGACGCTCAAGGGCCTCCTCCTCGTATTTCTTGTTGAAGGTGTAGAGTATCATGTTGCGTACTCCTTTTCTATACTCGTAAATGTGGTTAGCGAGAACCTTTAACTCTATTGGCATAATTATTTATATGTACGGGATAATAGGAAAAACTAAAGAGATTTCTTGATGCTGTCGATCCATGCGTCGATACGACCTTCTGTTTTATCGTCCTCGTTGACGTCGTCAAGGGCAAGACCTACGAATTTACCGTCAACAACGGCTTCGCTATCATCATAGTTGTAGTCGTCGGCAGATACTCCGGGAAGTACATTTGCGCCGGCTTCTATAGCGGCATCATAGAGTTCTTTCATACCGCCACAGAAGGTGTCGCAATAACTTTCGCTATCGCCACAACCGAATAGGGCAACGGTTTTGCCGGATAATCCTGCGGCTTTCAGAGTCTTTATGCCATCATACCAGTCGTCTTGTAGTTCTCCGGCTCCCCAGGTAGAGGTGCCCAGAATCAAGTTGCTGTTACTATTGATGTCATCGGCCTTAAGGTTTTGAACATCAATAGCTTCTACGCCCAATTTCTCGGCGATAGTTTCTGCGATTGTCTGACATGTTCCTGTAGAGGAACCGTAGATTACTATTGTTTTTTCCATCGTTATATTAATTTTAGGGTTTATTTTTCGGGCCACCCTTATAAGTATAGGATGTGCCTCATGAACAATTTCTTGGTTGCAAAGATACGGGCAATCGTAGAAATCTGCAATACTTAAAAATGGGTAAAGATATTTCTACCTACTTTTAGGGATAGATAAAAAAATAGGCATGCCCCCATAGCATACCTACTTATGATGATGAATATGATTCATGTATGTCATTTCAAAGGCACACCATACGTGTTTTTCACCTCCTTCATCACGAAGATACTATGAAAATAACCTACGCTATCTATGTTTCCCAGTTTGGTGCGCATAAACTCCTGATATGAATCCATATCGCGCGTTTGGATCTTTAGGGTGAAATCATACTCTCCACTCGTGTTATAACATTCCGTTATCTCCTCAATACCTTGTATCGTCTCCATGAAATCATCCATCAATTGCTGAGAATGATGCCTAAGTCGCATATTACAGAGAACAGTAATACCATTCCCCGTCTTCTTAGCGTCCAAGATAGCACGATATCCCTTGATGAACCCCTCACGTTCAAGTCGCTTCTGTCGGTCGAAAGTCGGCGAAGTGGAGAGGTTTATGCGAGCTGCAAGTTCCTTGATTGTGAGTGTGGAATCTTTCTGTAGAATGCGCAATATCTTGCGATCTATATCATCTAAATCTTCGTATTTCATACTTTTTGATAGAATAATATTCTGTAATCCGATATAATTATAGCACAAAGATAGTATATTTTCCTGAAGTTGCAAAATAATATTTGATAAATGATATTGTTCTATTATCTTTGCACATCGAAAATCATTATAAAAACAAATATCAAATGACAAAAATTATCAAAGGCGTAGAGGTTCCACAGAGAGCCGATTTCGTGGGCAGTTTCCTTCGTCCATCAAGTCTTAGTGCAAGCAACTGCGACAGCTATGTAGCAGAAGTAATCGAAAAACAGAAACAATTAGGCTATCATATCATTACCGATGGTGAGTTTAACAGAACCTATTGGCATCTAGACTTCTTCTGGGGTTTCGGAGGCGTCGCCCATGAACAAGGAGGTGACGTCATCTTCAATGGAGAGAAAGCCCAACTCGACCGCGTCTATCTCACAGGTAAACTTACCGCCCAGCCACATCCTTTCATAGAAGACTTCAGACGAACCCAGCAATATGAGGATGCGCAGAGTGTCGCCAAACTTACGATTCCTGCTCCGGCACAATTCTTCCAGCAACTCATCATTCCACAGAACTTCCCAAGCACACGTGCGATATATCCAGACCTTAACGATCTGATACACGACATCGCCTTCGTATATCGTGATTTCATCCGCCAGTTTTATGAGATAGGAGGGCGTTATCTGCAATTCGACGACTGCACATGGGGCGCCATCGTCGGTGAGGCTGCAGCCCAACGCTATGCCAGTTTGAGCGACAATCTTGATGAAGTGAAAGAGCTTTTACTTACTGTCAACAATTTATCTTTGGAGGGACGTCCCGAAGGCTTGGTGGTGGCATCCCATATCTGTCGAGGCAATTACCATTCCACTTGGTTCAATAGCGGCTCATACGATACCGTGGCCGACTGGGTATTTGCGCGCGAGAAAGTAGATATTCTCTATCTGGAATATGATGATGAACGTTCGGGTGGTTTTGAGCCGTTGAGCAAGGTAAGTAGCGATAAACATGTCGTCCTCGGACTTATCACCACCAAGCGTCCGGAATTGGAGGATAAAGCCTATATCATCAATCGCATCCATGAGGCAGCCCGTTATATCCCGCTCAGTCGACTTTCACTTTCTCCTCAATGTGGTTTTGCTTCTTGTGCCATAGGTAACAAACTCACCCAAGAGGAACAATGGCAAAAACTCCGACTGGTTCGCGAGATTGCGGATGAAGTATGGCCCGCATGATAACGGAAAAAGTATAAAAATATGAAGAAAAACGTGGAGATATAAGAAATAATATTTATATTTGATGCAGAAAAGAACATAAGTCGGTGATACTCAAAACATAAGCCTATGAAAAAGTGGATAGCGCTGATGATATTCTGCATCTGTAGTATGACGATAGGAGCACAAAATGTGAAGACTATCAGAGGACACGTAAGCGACGAGAAGGGGCACGATGTCAAAGCAGCCTCGATCATCGCAGACGATGGACATACCGCAACAGTCTCCAACGAGAATGGATACTTTATCCTAAATGTGCCCGAGAAGACACATACCATTACCGTATCCCATCTAGGCTATCTCTCAGAGATACTCAAGGTAGGAGAAAAGACAGAACTCAGCGTCCGCCTACATTCTAAGGCTGTGATGCTACAGGATGTGTTGGTGGCAGATGCTGAGGATGTCTTGAAGATCGCCATCCAGAATATCCCGAAGAATTATGTCATGGAGCCACAATTATACGATTGTTTCTATCGCGAGACAACGTGCAAGGGCAGACGCTTTATCTATGTTGCCGAAGCCGTGATGCAGATGTACAAGATGGCGACCGATTGCGGTATAGATTTTGATAAAGTGGCTATCGGCAAGGCGCGCCGGTTGATCTCCACACAAGTCAGCGATACCCTAGGAGCCAAGATAGCAGGAGGCCCTGTGACCCCGTTGATTCTCGACATTGTGAAGAACCGAGATTATCTGTTGAATGATGCCGTCCTTTCACAATATAAGTTTTCGATGCGTCCAGCTCCGACGACAACAGACGGCAGAAGTGAAGTCATCGTGACGATAGAACCCTATCGCGTGAGCGAAGAAGCCCTACTTTGGGGAGACTTCTATATCGATACCGAGACGATGGCAATCAGACAGGTCAACCTACAATTAGACATGAAAGACCGAAGTAAGGCAGAACGCTTTATGCTGCAACAAAAGCCTGTAGGCGTGAGATTTAAGCCGCAGCAGTTGAATATCCAGTTAAACTACCGTCCAGACCGTCAAGGCAAACTCTTCCTAGGATATATACGCTCAGATATAGCCTTTAAATGCGATTGGAAACGCCGTTTGTTCTCAGCAGGATATCGAGTGACCTCAGAAATGGTAGTAACAGACGTGAAAGTGGATGGCATCAAGCCAATCAAGGGAAGGAATAGTTTCCGGAAACAAGAATCACTCTACGACCATCCCGAGTATTTCGGAGATGCCGACTTCTGGCAGAAATATAACATCATAGCCCCGACAGAAACCCTACTCAATGGCATCAAGAAGTTTATGAAGCGCGAAAAATAAACAAATTCGTAGACAAAACAGAACACAATTCCCGAGAAAACCGTACCTTTGCAGCTGATAAGATTGTAAAGGAAATAGGTTATGGATAAGAATCGGATAGATATGCTCAACGGCCCCCTGTTGGGCAAGATCATGAGTTTTGCGCTCCCTTTTGCGGTAAGCAGCATCTTGCAACAGCTGTTCAACTCCGTGGATGTTGCCGTTGTAGGTCGCTTTGCATCGAGCGAAGCCCTTGCCGCCGTAGGGGCCAACACGTTTCTTATCAACCTGATGCTTAATCTGTTTTTAGGAATCTCGATAGGAGCCAATGTCGTTATAGCCAATTTGATAGGACAGCGTGACGGCAAGCGCATTCGAAGAGCCGTGGGCAGCACGATGGTCATCGCCTTGCTGGGTGGATGCGTCATGCTGGTGGTAGGGTTGGTTGTAGCGCGTCCTGTCTTGGAGTGGATGGGAACGCCACAGAACATACTAGATGATGCCGTACTCTACCTGAGAATCTATTTCTTAGGCGTCCCTTGTTTTATGGTCTACAACTTTGGAGCTTCGATATTGAGAAGTAAGGGTGACACCAAGCGACCGCTATATATCCTTGTCGTAGCGGGAGTTATCAACGCTATGCTCAACCTATTGTTTGTTATCGTGTTCCGGATGAGTGTGGCCGGAGTCGCCATTGCCACAGGTATAGCCAACCTGTTTAGTGCCGCTGTTATCATATACCTATTGATGCACGAAAAGATGCCTTTCCGACTGCGATGGCGTTATCTGAGTTTAGACCGCCAAGAGGTAAAGCGCATCCTTCAGATCGGTATACCGGCAGGTTTGCAGACCATGGTATTCTCGCTTAGTAATGTATTCGTGCAGACAAGCATCAACACCTATGGCTCCTCAGCTATTGCCGGGGCAAGCATCAGTCAGATGTTCGACTACTATTGTTATTTCTTGATGGTAGGCTTCAGTAGTGCCGCCGTAACCTTTGTGGGACAAAACTATGGAGCCGGTCTCATAGACCGTTGCAAGCGTACCTTTTGGATATGTCTAGGTGGGGGAGCGCTAGCCTGTTTGGCAGGAAACCTACTCTTCATAATAGGCTCCGATAGTTTCGTATCCATCTTTTCAGAAGACCGCGACGTGGCGCGATATGCCATGCTCCGAATGTCTACGGTGTTGTGGTTCCAATGGATGGCAGCCGCTTACGAGATACCGGCATCCGTCATGCGAGGATTCGGTCATTCCCTAGAGCCAGCCTTGATAACGATATTCGGCACATGCGTGTTCCGACTGGTATGGATATTCACCATCGTTCCCGTATGGACTGGTTTCCAACATCTGATGATGATATATCCTATCTCGTGGATCTTTACCGTCCTACTGATGGTTCCCGTATACGTTTGGCAGAGCAGAAAGGCATTCGCGCGATTTCAATGAGGATATTTTTTGGGGGGGCTTTTTCCTTTGATTCTCCGAGATTCCTTCGGGGCGAGGAGCGCTACATCTGCCCTTTAGGATTACGATTGCAAAGATACAACATTCGGAAATAGCGATGATACGTTGTGTCGCATTATTGTGCGATATTGTGCGATATTGTGCGATTTTATACCTAACATCCTGATAATGAACGTGTTAAGGTTTGTCTAGAAAATCGAGGATGATGCGTACTTGGCGAGGGGGTGAGATGTAAGCCCCAAAGCAGAAAAAAGCATCGGAACGATAACTGTGCGCATATCATGTAAAAATCAGCGCTTAAAAGCCTTGTACATCCGGTATTTTTGCCGAATTTTGGCATCATAGGAGAAGAGGTAGCTGTGATGTCTGTTTTGTAGAATCCATGTAATTTATTGATAATCAATGTTTTACGTTGTGTTAACTATGTTAGGAGTCTCAGTTGTCTCAAATCTCAATTAGTTTTTGGGGTAGTGGTATTTTCCTAATTTGCCAGATTTGTATATATTTTTCTCTTATAATATATAATATAATAATATATATATAATAAATATAAATATATATATATAATAATTATATTAAGAAAAGTATCTGTCGGATAATTTCGCAGAAAGTACAAAGTTATACCCCTCGAAAAACTAACTGAGATTTGAGATTTGAGACTATTGCTCAGGGATTAGTTCATCATCTCCCCCCGAATCGACTTCTTCTCTATGAAGCCATAACTACTCTTTGATCGGAAATGAACCGTATAGACATTCTTTCAGTCTGTATAAACTTTCTTGAAGATAATAGAGAAAATATTTGGTGGTTTCCCAAAAACGTTGTACCTTTGCATCGTCGATTGGGGGACGGCAAAGAATCATATAGCGGGGCGATAACAAAGGGTGGTATTCAACAAAAGGGTGAATCTAATGATAGAATGGAGAATATCTGTGAAAACTCTCCGAGAGCTTAATTTCATTTGAATGATGCTTCATGCAGACCGCCTGGATGCATATAAAAATCCCTAAGCGAATTTCTTCACCCAGGGATCACGTTTATGTACAATCAACTGATGTTGCTATATTATTTGTTTTGCTTCAGTTTCTCTACGTATGCATCGATAACAGCCACAGCCGTGATGTTGACAACGTCAGCAACAGAACTTTCGAAGTCAGTGAAATGGATAGGTTTGTTCAATCCCATCTGGATAGGGCCTATGATTTCAGAGTCAGGATCGAGAGCCTGTAGCAACTTATAAGCAGCGTTGGCACTATTCAAGTTAGGGAATACCAATGTGTTGACATCCTTACCCTTGAGGCGTGAGAATGGATATTTGTCATCACGCAACTCCTTGTTGAGGGCAAAGTTTACTTGCATCTCACCATCAATAGGGAGGTTAGGATATTCCTTCTGCAACTCCTCTACAGCCTCGTGTACCTTGACAGGAGATCCCACCTCGTCGGTACCAAAGTTAGAATAGCTGAGCATAGCTATCACAGGGTCTTCGTTGAAGAACTTCACCGTGTTGGCAGCTAACTTTGCGACATCTACAAGTATATTACTGTCCGGATGACGGTTGATAAGAGTGTCGGCAATATAGAAAGTACCCTTCTGGGTATTCAGAATATGCATGGTGCCGAAAGTTTTGAAGCCTTCGCGTATGCCTACAACCTCCTTGGCCACCTTGATGGTATTGCTATATTTGGTGTATAGACCGGTGATGAACGCATCAGCATCGCCGTTCTCTACCATAGACATACCGAAGTAGTTGCGCTCATACATCTTATCGTATGCCTCTTCGAAGGTATAACCCTGACGGGCACGTTTCTCTGCCAAATGCTTGGCATAAGTAGCGCGACGTCCCTGTTCCTTGTCGGCACGCATATCAATGATTTCAACATCGCTCAGGTCGAGTTTCAATCGATTAGCCACACGATTCAAACGATCCGGGTTACCGAGTAGGATAGGTTCACAGAAGCCCTCCTGTTTAGCCTGAACGGCCGCCTTCATCATAGTAGGGTGACCACCTTCAGCGAATACCACGCGTTGTGGATGCAGACGAGCTGTGTCGTGGAGCTTGCGTGTGAGTTTGGTCTCCTGTCCGAGCAACTCCTTGAGATGCTGCTTGTAAGCGTTCCAGTCGGTGATAGGAGTACGGGCTACGCCACTCTCCATGGCAGCCTTAGCCACGGCAGCACTTACCTCGGTAATGAGTCGAGGGTCGACAGGTTTTGGAATGAAATACTTAGGGCCAAAGCTCAAATCGGTGACATGATATACCTGATTGACAACCTCAGGGACAGGTTGCTTGGCCAGTTCGGCGATAGCTTTTACGGCCGCCATCTTCATCTCCTCGTTGATAGCCTTGGCATGAACATCGAGGGCACCACGGAAGATATAAGGAAAACCGATTACGTTGTTTATCTGGTTAGGATAGTCGCTACGACCGGTAGACATCAACACGTCGGGACGACTTGCCATGGCATCCTCATAGCTAATCTCAGGAACTGGGTTGGCAAGCGCAAAGACGATAGGGTTGTCGGCCATAGAGCGAACCATATCCTGCGAAAGAACATTTCCTTTGCTCAGACCTACGAAAACATCAGCACCCTTGATGGCTTCCTCGAGGGTGTGAACATCACGGCGATCGGTAGCGAAGAGTTTCTTCTGTTCGGTAAGATTCTCGCGGTCGCTTGTGATGACGCCCTTAGAGTCGAGCATCACGATATTCTTGGTTTGTGCGCCAAGGGCACAATAGAGTTTGGTACAACTGATAGCAGCGGCGCCGGCACCGTTTACGACAATCTTAGCATCCTCAATTTTCTTTCCGGCCACCTCGAGGGCATTTTTCAAACCTGCAGCCGAGATGATGGCCGTACCATGTTGGTCATCGTGCATGACAGGAATGTCGAGTGTCTTCTTCAGACGCTCTTCGATATAGAAACATTGAGGAGCTTTGATGTCCTCAAGGTTGATACCACCAAAAGAAGGCGCGATCTTCTCGACAGCTTCGCAGAACTTCTCCGGATCTTTCTCAGCAACTTCGATATCGAAGACATCGATGCCACCATATATCTTGAACAATAATCCTTTACCTTCCATCACAGGTTTGCCGCTCATAGCGCCAATGTCACCCAGTCCGAGAACCGCTGTACCATTACTGATCACAGCCACGAGGTTACCTTTGTCGGTATATTTGTATACATCATCAGGATTATTCTGAATTTCGAGACATGGATAAGCCACACCTGGCGAATAAGCTAAACTTAAATCTGTTTGTGTTCGATAAGCCTTAGTAGGCTTAACTTCGATTTTTCCTGGTCGGCCATTCTCATGATAGGCGAGAGCAGCTTCTTTAGATATTTTTACCATATTAATTTTGAGGTTTATTAGTTTATCATATTTATATCGGAAGTATGCATTATTCTGCACAAAACCTATATTTTTGTGCAAAGATAAGAAAAAACAATCTAATTGAAACATGTTTTTATTTTTTTTTGTATCTTTGTGACGAAAACAATTATTTTGTTTATATGTATAGAGATCCGGAGCATTTAGAACAAGTAAAGAATGATATTAGAGTATTAGCAACAAATGAGTTTATAGGAAAAGGAGTTAAAGCTGTAAAGATGAACGATTTGGCCCAGACCTTGAGGATTTCAAAAAGAACGATCTATGAAATTTACAAGGATAAGGAGTCTTTGCTGTTTGCGGTTATCAAGCATCAGATTCAAGATGAAAACATCTCTTTGAGAAAATATTATGAGACTCATAATGCTATAGAGACGATTGTAGAATTCTATAATCGCCAAGTGGCTAAGTCGTTAAAAGTCAACCCTATATTCTACAAGGAACTTCATTCTTATGTTAGGGTCATTGAGTATTTGAAGAAAAAGCATGAGGAGCGTCATAATAATGGAATAGCATTCTTTGAGAATGGCGTGAAAGATGGCTATTTTAAGGATAATGTGAATTTCCGTGTGTCATTAAGTGTGATAGATTGTACCTTGGCTAACATGAGGAATGATAATCAATTCGATAGCATGACGGTGGAATCTCTTTTCAGAAATTATATCTTAGTGATGGTGCGTGGAATGTGTACCCAAAAGGGGTTGGAAATGCTGGATAAGTTGCTCTAAGTACTCTTATTCTCGATAGAACCATGACAATATCTGATTGATGAAAGGGATAGAGAAATGAAACCATCTGTATTTGGCAACGGGTTTCCCGCCAAAACTTAATATAAAATTGCGAAATGGATTCTTCTTCCATGGTAATCCTACATCCATGAACGAGATGTGTGCATAATGATGCTCGTAAGCATATTGAATGGCATACCATACCGTAAGCGTCTTAGGATGCAGGATAGGGTGCGATTTGGCTTTGGATGCGAGATACCATAAGTATGCATTTTCCTCGCTATAGATACAGGCACATCCTCCGATAATCTTATTTTTATAGATTGTGATAAGAATCTTGGCCTTGTCTATCTCGCTAAGTTTCAGAAATTGCTGGTATGGAGGTATTAGTCGACGTAATTTCATTCGATAGAATCCTCGCAACATTTTATAGAAATTCTTCACTTCTTCTATTGTTTCGGCTTCTCGCGTTATTATGCCTGATTTATAGGACTTACGTATGATGTTTCGGGTACGCAGACATAAGCGTTCTTCCGGTTTTCTGCTATGTAGAGAGTTGTGAATTTCCTGCCATAGTAGAGGGAAGAATCCGTTATTGCGAAAATGCTGATAGCCGAACATCTTCTCACTAATATCAGAAAATTCAATGAACAGGCATAGCGAACGGTCTAGTTTGTGGGTCAGAGCCTTTAGCATCCTACCAAACAACTCTTCTTTATGATTAAGATCATCATATTCCCCTTCTCCGTAAACTCTCCCTTGGGTGTATAAATAGGGAGGAAGCCAACTACCTCGGCGACGGAGCGTTGAGAGCATATGCGCTACAACTTTTCCGTTTTCGTCTGTAGCTATTACCATATATGGATAACTCCCTGGGGTTTGCTCTATGATCTTGAACAACTCAGGACTATGGAAGAAATTGCAAGATTTCATGTCTGGCAAATCTTCACTTCTGTCAATTATTCTTATATTAATAGAAGACATATTGCAAATATAGCAAAAATATATTAACTTTGCAGCAATATGAAAATAATTTTAATTGGTGCAGGTAATCTCGCCACAAATTTAGGATATTCGCTCTTTGCGGCTGGGCATAAAATATTACAGGTTTATAGCAGAACGATGGAATCGGCGGAGACGCTGGCTTGTAAGATTCAAGCAGAACCGACCAATCATATTGCTTCTGTTCGCAAAGATGCCGATGCTTATATCTTTTCCGTGAAGGATAGTGTGTTAGCGGATTTGATATCTCAGTTAGGTGGTCTTGTAGAAGATAAGGTGTTCATTCATACGGCAGGTTCTATGCCTATGGATATCTTTAAGGGCAAAGTAAAACATTATGGGGTTTTGTATCCTATGCAGAGCTTTTCGAAAGAGAAAAGAGTCGACTTTTCGTCTATTCCGTGTTTCTTGGAATCAAACGACAAAGAATCAAAAACGATGATCGAAGAACTGGCTGGCTCAATTTCCGACCGCATCTTCAATATGTCGACAGACGATCGAAAATATTTGCATCTCTCGGCTGTTTTCGCCTGTAATTTTGTCAATCATTGTTATGCCTTGTCTCATGAGATTCTAAAGAAGCATAATATTCCGTTTGACGTCATGCTGCCATTAATTGATGAGACAGCAGGTAAAGTGCATGTGATGAATCCTGTAGACGCACAGACAGGACCGGCCGTAAGATATGACGAGAATATTATTCGTAAACAGGCTCAACTATTGGATGACGATATAGAGTTAAAGGATATTTATGAGAAGATGTCTAAAAGTATACATCATTTAAGTAAATTGAAAGAAAAATGATAAATTACGACTTAAAGAAAATCAAGGCTATCATCTTTGACGTAGATGGGGTGTTGTCGTGTGAGACTATAACTCTATCCAGTGAAGGAGAGCCTTTACGTACCGTTAATATCAAAGACGGATATGCCATTCAACTCGCACAGAAGATGGGGTTGAGAATAGCGATTCTTACTGGTGCCAACACCAATGCTATCCGAAAGAGATATGAGGGATTAGGAGTGAAGGATATCTACATGAAGGCTGCTGTAAAGATTAAAATTTATCAGGGTTTTCTAGAGAAATATAATCTTAAAGATGATGAGATTATATATGTAGGAGATGATATTCCAGATTATGAAGTGATGAAGCAATGTGGATGTCCATGTTGTCCGGCGGATGCTTGTCCGGATATTAAGTCTATATCCTTGTATATTAGTGATAAAGCCGGTGGAATGGGATGTGGCAGAGACATTATAGAACAGGTATTAAGAACACAAGAAAAATGGTTGAGTGATGCAAAAGCTTTTGGATGGTAAACACGTGATATTGGCAAGTAATTCTCCACGAAGAAAAGAGTTGCTTGCAGGCTTGGATTTGGATTTCGAGGTAAAGGTCTTGCCTAATATTGATGAATCATATCCAGAGAACTTACCGGCAATGGAAGTTTCCGAGTATATCTCTCAGAAAAAAGCGGAGGCCTATAAGGGGTTGATAAGGGAAAACGATGTCGTCATTACGGCTGATACTGTTGTAATCTGTGAGAACGAAATTATGGGAAAACCTCATGATGCGGAAGATGCACAAAGGATGTTGAGAAAACTGAGCAATAAATCGCATCAGGTTACTACTGGTGTTTGTATTACGACATTAAAGGAACAAGTTCATTTCTCGGTTACAACTCATGTATCGTTCAAGGAGTTGACAGATGATGAGATAAACTATTATATCGCAACCTACAAGCCATTCGACAAAGCCGGCGCATACGGTATCCAGGAATGGATTGGATATATCGGATGCACCGGTCTTGATGGAAGTTATTATAATGTTATGGGACTTCCTGTTCAGCGAATCTATCGTGAACTTCTGAAACTCTCTAAATGATGATATTTCTTTTTCATCATTATTGAATATATTCTTCTTATCCACCATCTGTGGGTGAGAAGAATAGGAGCACATAAGGCGATCATTACAAGATATGCTACGTTTTCTGTAAATATCAGGGTAATCAAACTTATGATTATTCCGGGAATAACCATGATCAAGATGGTCATCAGCATCATCACATAATTGAAATCTGTATTTGTATGTGTTGTGATTTTTGCGTCAAGTGGAATTGTTTGTTCGTTGAAGATTGCTGCATGAAGGACGATAATATATAGTGGCCCTATGGTATAGATGAAATATGCTAAGACCATTAGTATATTCCATTTCCCAAGGATAATCGCTATTATAGAGAATATCAGAGGAAATATGGTGAGCAATATATAGATATAGTATTTGGCACAAAGAAGTGAAAAAATATCATCCTTGTGTATCATCAGAAAGTCGATATAGTTTCCTTCATAGCACATGATGCGTTGGGCAAAACTTGTACCGATCATAAGGAATGATATCATACACCATAAGTTGGAATTGAAGGTGTTTGACATACCTCCTTCGTTGTCCATGATAAAGGTATAGAATCCACATATGATAACGACATAAGATACAGTAAACATCAGCATTTTGCGAGGATGCTTATTTCTCAACATGAGCTTGATATCTAATTTCATGTATTCGCCGATCTTTCCGAAACGATCGAAGAAACTAAATTTGCTTATGCTCTTGATAGACGTTGTGGCTTGCTTCTTAGAAAGTTCTGCCATCACATGTTGTTCTTGTTCTTTTCTGTTTATGAAGAATAAGGCGACAAAAATAGCAGGCATGAGGGCTATATATAGGAGATCTCCCTTTGTGATATTGTCGGCCTGACTCTCGTAAAAATCAAAGATTCTGTCGAAATTTATCGTACCATCGTAATAAATCGGTAGGTCAATGATAGCAAAGATAACTATTGGTATGCACCACCATAACATGTGATCGTTGATTCTTGTACGAGTGAGTAGATATAACTGTGAAGATATCCAGATAATGATTTGATAAATCACTAAAAATAGAATTGTGGTAAGGATACCTTCTGTCGGAAATACAGACATGATTGCTAATGGCACAAAAAACAGATGCCAAATGAAATTGCCTTCTGTAAATATAGAACTTAACAGAAAACTCTCAATACATACTTTCCTTGGTATGGGAAGAAGAATGTATGGTTTAATCATCTGGGCCGGTGTTTGCTGACCAATAAACCTGACGAGGAAATCAATAGCGAAGATAAAAGGCCAAAGCGATAGAATTTCTGCAGAAGGATTGGGCTCCTTCTTTATGGCAAGAGCAAATGATATTGCTCCAATGAGTAAATATGCTGCCAAAATGGCACCTAAAATATAGATACCAATCTTGGCAGCCTTATTCTTACCGTAAAATAGACTTCTTTTAGTGGCTAGTCGACGTTGCTTTCTTAAGTCAGCGTAAATCGATAACCTCTGCTTGAGGGCAATCTTTAGCATTGAATGTAAATATTGAGTTTGGTTGATTCTTAGCTTTGAAATTACTTACGTTGATTGTGCTCCAACTGTTTCCTTGACGCATCTTCACCTGAGAAGGGATGTATGTCTTCTTGTTGATCGTAATATACATTTCCTGAACGGTGCGCTTCTGATTATAGGCATACAAGCGAATGGTGTAGTTGGAACCAGACTTAGAAGTGATGGTTGCACGATATCCTGTCTTATAGATGTTGATGAAAGTATATGGATTCATTGACATCTGTTTAGCCTGATCAGGATTGGTTATATTCACTTCCTGTGTCTTCTTCATATAGCTCCATTGTGTCTTGCCGTCAAACCAAACAATAGCCTGAGGTGTGTGTGCAGTAAATTTATTACCCTTGATTGCTATAGAGCCTGAAGTAGAGCCAAACTTAGATGATGAGATTTTAAAATTAGCCGAAGCTCCTCCTTTGCGTCCGATGACAGACGCCGTCTTGTTTAAAATCTGAGTTGCAGTTTGTGCATAAGTCGAAAGACCCGCAACTGCAAACATGATTAATAATAAATACTTCTTCATATTATCCATGTAATTGTGCGATCAGCGCATTCAACTGATTTTCATCAGCAATCAAAACTTCACGCGGTTTACTTCCTTGGGCAGCGCCAACAATTCCTGCGGCTTCCAGTTGATCCATAAGTCGACCGGCACGGTTGTATCCGATAGAGAAGCGACGTTGAATCATACTGGTACTACCAGACTGTGATAATACGATGGCATGAGCAGCCTCTTCAAAATATGGATCCATGCTACGTGTGTCGAATCCACCACCTGAACCATTTGAACCTCCATCATTATCTGCTGGTTCTGGAAGTTCTAATGGTGCTACAGGACCTGGTTGGTCTGCGATATATTCATTAATTCTTTCTACTTCTGGTGTGTCTACAAATGCACATTGTACACGTACCGGTTCGTTCCCATTCAGATATAGCATATCACCGCGTCCGATGAGTTGTTGTGCTCCGGTTCTATCGAGAATGGTCTTACTATCAATACCGGCACTAACCTTGAATGCAATTCTACCAGGGAAGTTGGCTTTGATGTTACCGGTAATAATGCTTGTCGTTGGACGCTGTGTCGCAATAACCATATGTATACCAACGGCTCTGGCCAACTGGGCAATACGTGCAATAGGCAACTCGATCTCTTTACCTGCCGTCATAATCAAGTCACCAAACTCATCGATGATGACTACGATATATGGCATGAAATCGTGGCCCTTTGTGAGGTCCAAACGGTGGTTAACAAACTTCGCATTATATTCCTTGATATTTCTTGCACCGGCAAGTTTCAGCATGTCGTAACGCGAATCCATTAACTTACATAATGAGTTCAAGGTCCTTACCACCTTGGTAACATCAGTAATGATCGGTTCATCATCTTCGTCGACAACAGCCATGAAATGTGGCGCAATCTTAGTATATACTGAGAACTCAACCTTCTTAGGGTCTATCAAAACAAACTTGAGTTCATTAGGATGCTTCTTGTATAGAAGAGATGTGATAATCGCATTCAGACCGACAGACTTACCTTGTCCTGTGGCACCAGCAACAAGAAGGTGAGGAATCTTGGCCAAGTCAACCATGAAGACCTCATTGGTGATGGTTTTACCCAAAGCGATAGGAAGTTCCATCTTTGTCTCCTGGAATTTCTTGGAATTCAAGATGCTCTCCATACTTACTATTCTCGGTTTGGCATTAGGAACCTCGATACCGATAGTTCCTTTTCCAGGAATAGGGGCAATGATACGAATACCTAAGGCTGCAAGACTTAAGGCGATATCATCCTCCAAATTCTTAATCTTTGAGATTCTAACACCTTCAGCAGGTTGTATCTCATATAAGGTGATGGTAGGACCGACTGTTGCCTTAATCGTCTTGATCTGTACACCAAAGTTTCCTAATACTTCAATAATTCTGTTCTTATTTGCGATTTGTTCCTCTTCGTCAATATAAGGGACGTCATCCTCATCATATCGCTTCAGGAGATTAAGAGTAGGGAACTTATATCTTGTGAAAGGCTCTCGTGGATTAATCGGAGTCTTCAGAACCTCCTGATCGCTGACCGTATCTCCTGTTGCCTTATCAGTTTCATTAGCTACGGAAACCTGCATGCCGATATTCTTACTAGACTCTTCCAAGGCCTTGAGACGAGCTTCTCGCTGAGTCTGAAGCAAAGAAGGCTCAGCATTATTGTTTTCGTCGGCAGCATTATCGTCTTCTTTCTCTGTAGAATCCTTTTCCAATTCATCAAGATCGATAACAGGAGATGGTTCCGGATCGTTGAAATCCTTAGCGTCTTCAGGCTCTATAGATTCGTTAGGCTCTTCATAGATAGGGTCTTTGTCATTATCATGATGAGTGGTGATGGTAAATTTAACCTTATTACTGATATAGCCAATAGGGTTTAATAATTTACGAACGATTGTAATGGTTTCCGACGTCAGATAAGTAAGAAAAGCCAAAGCTGTTACTAGTAGAATCAAAGTAAGTCCTGGAGGACCGATGAGATTCTCAAGAGTCTGAACGATAAAAAGTCCATGATTTCCACCTGCATTATAGACCTGATCTCCCAATATTGGAGATAGAAATTTCGCAAAGGTCACAGAACACCAAATCATAGTAAGCATCATACCGAAAAACCATTTCCATAGATTTATGGTATATGCTTTCATCAGTTTGAGAGCCGCTAATATCATATATATCGGTATAAGAAATGCCGGTATACCGAAATTCTGTGCGATAAAGAAATATGAGATGATAGCCCCGACAGATCCGCAGTAGTTTGCGAATTCCTGGTTCGTATTCAACCACTCTCCAGGGCGCATATCCTCCAAAATACTTTGGTCGGTACATCCTGTGTTGAAGTATGATATCATAGCTATGATAAAATACACCGCCAACACAATGGTTAGCACACCGAGAAAGAAATCTGTCTTCTCACTATTGAATATATTTTGAAATCCAACTGCTTCACTTAGTGTCTTAGGTTTGCGAGCTGTCTTCTTCTTTGCCATACTTATGTCTTTCTATTTGAATTAACTGCAAAATTAATGAAAAACTTCGAATCTTGACCATGTTTTCGTAACTTTTTTTTAATTTTGCAAATTGTTAGGTATAAACGCATGAAGAAAAAAATATATAGTAGGTTTGACAAACGTAAGATTTCTACTTTGCCGAAAGTTTCCTTTCCCGGTAGAATCATAACGATAGCAACAGAAGAAGAGGCTGAAAAAGCCGTGGAATATTTATTGTCGTGTGATATTTTAGGCGTAGATACGGAAACTCGTCCTTCTTTTAAGAAAGGACAGCAATTCAAGGTGTCTCTATTACAGGTAAGTTCCAAGGATACGTGCTTCTTGTTCCGTCTGAACCTAATTGGTATAACGCCAGCAATAAAGAAGTTCTTGGAAGATACCACGATTCCAAAAATTGGATTATCTTGGCATGATGATATTTTAGGGCTGTCTAAAAGGGAGTCGTTTGTTCCGGGATGGTTCATTGATATTCAAGATATGGTGAATAGGATAGGTATCAAGGATTTGAGTTTGCAGAAGATATATGCAAATATTTTCGGTATGAAGATATCTAAGACGCAAAGACTAACAAACTGGGCCGCTGATATCCTCAAGGACTCTCAGAAAATGTATGCGGCTACAGATGCGTGGACCTGTATCAACCTGTATGAGGAAATCAAGAGGCTTGAGGCCACAGGCGACTATGAATTGATTGTCATGCCGGAACCTGCGGTCGTCTCGAATAATAACATAGCAACTCACGAAGAAAATAATTCCGAAAAATAAATAAAAATGTCATATAAGAATATATATCTAAAACGTGGTAAGGAGGAATCTCTGAAGCGTTTTCATCCTTGGATTTTCTCTGGAGCGATTCATCACCAAGATGATGGTATCCAAGAAGGCGAAATTGTAAGAGTCATCACAGCAAGTGGTGAGTTTATTGCTGTTGGACATTATCAAATAGGGTCAATTGCAGTAAGGGTCTTGAGCTTCCGTGATATTGTTATAGATCATGATTATTGGAAGAGCCGATTGGAGTCAGCCTTGAAGATGCGCATATCAATAGGTATTGCAGATAATGACAATAATAATACTTATCGCTTATGCCATGGAGAAGGTGACAATTTGCCAGGATTGGTAATCGACTGTTATGGAAGGACTGCTGTGATGCAGGCCCATTCTGTAGGTATGCATATGAATAGAAACGAGATCTGTCAGGCTTTGATCGAAGTAATGGATGGCAGAATCGAGAATGTCTATTATAAGAGTGAAACAACACTTCCATATAAAGCCGATTTAGAAGAAGAAAGTGGCTTCCTATATGGTAAGGATGCAGATAATATCGCAATAGAAAACGGACTAAAATTCCATATAGACTGGTTGAAGGGTCAGAAGACGGGATTCTTTGTAGATCAGAGAGATAATCGTTCTTTGCTTGAGAAATACTCGAAAGGCAAGAGCGTGCTAAATATGTTCTGTTATACTGGCGGATTCTCCGTTTATTCTATGCGAGGTGGGGCAAAACTAGTTCACTCTGTAGATAGTTCAGCCAAAGCGGTCGAACTGGTAAATCAAAACATAGAACTTAATTTTCCTGGTGACAAGCGTCATGAGGCATTCTGTGAGGATGCTTTTAAATATCTTGATGCAAATGATGACAAATATGATCTTGTTGTTTTGGACCCTCCTGCATTTGCAAAGCATCGTTCTGTTTTGAGAAATGCATTAAAAGGATATACAAGATTGAATTTGAAAGGTTTCCAAGCCATAAAGCGTGGCGGAATTTTGTTTACATTCAGTTGCTCTCAGGCTGTCAACAAAGATCAATTCCGTGCTGCCGTATTTACAGCTGCAGCACAGGCTCATCGTAAAGTAAGGATCTTGCATCAGTTGCACCAGCCGGCAGACCATCCGATCAATATCTATCATCCGGAAGGAGAATATTTGAAAGGACTAGTTCTGTATGTTGAATAATTAATATCACTTAGATAATGAAATTTATTGGTATAATTCCTGCTAGATATTCATCTAGTAGATTTCCTGGTAAACCCCTAGCCATCTTGGGTGGAAAGCCTGTTATACAAAGAGTATACGAACAGGTGTGCAACGTTCTCGAAGATGCTTATGTTGCGACAGATGACCAACGAATATATGATTGTGTAAAGTCGTTCGGCGGAAATGTTGTGATGACAAGAACCGATCATAAGAGTGGAACAGATAGAATAGAGGAGGCTATAACAAAGATCGGAGGTGATTGGGATGTTATCGTGAATATTCAGGGAGATGAACCTTTTATTCAAGAATCCCAGATCAAGACTGTCTGCAAATGTTTTGATGATGCGTCTACCCAGATTGCTACTTTGGGTAAACCTTTTACATCTATAGAGGCTGTAAAGAATCCAAATTCTCCCAAAATTGTCCTAGACAATAATGGCTTTGCGATGTATTTTTCAAGAAGTGTTATTCCATTCATCAGAAATATAGAAGAGGAAAAATGGCTGGAGAATTATACATTTCTAAAGCATTTAGGAATCTATGCCTATAGAAAAGAAGTTTTAAAGGAAATTACTCAACTGTCACAAAGTAGTTTGGAAATCGCAGAAAGTTTGGAACAGCTAAGATGGCTACAGAATGGTTATAAGATAAAAGTTGGTCTAACGGATGTTGAGACCGTAGGTATTGACACACCAGAAGATTTAAAAAGAGCGGAGGAATTTCTTCATGCTCAGATTTGAAGATAGAATAGAGAAGTATATAGAGCGTTTTTCTTTGATGGAGAAAGATGCTCTATATTTAGTTGCGTTATCGGGTGGAGCAGATAGTGTATCTCTATTATTAGTTCTTAAGAAACTCGGTTATAGCGTCGAAGCCTGTCATTGTAATTTTCACTTGAGAGGCGAGGAGTCTATAAGAGATGAGAAGTTCTGTGAACAACTCTGTATATCAGAAAACATACCTTTTCATCATATTCATTTTGACACCAAAAGTTACTCCGAATTGCACCATGTAAGTATAGAAATGGCTGCGCGAAATTTGCGCTATTCATATTTTGAGTCTTTGCGAAAGGACTTGAATGCTGATGCCATTTGTGTTGCCCACCACCAAGAGGATTCCGTAGAGACTGTCCTTATAAATCTGATTCGCGGAACTGGCATAAAAGGATTAAGGGGAATTCTACCTAAGAATGGAAATATCATTAGACCGTTGTTGTGCGTAAATCGTTCTGAGATAGAAGGATACCTCGCAGCATTAAATCAAGGATTTGTTATTGATCGCACAAACCTTATTGATGATGTCGTGCGTAATAAAATCAGATTGAATATTATTCCTTTACTTGAACAAATTAATCCTCGCGTTAAAGATAATATTTTCAAGACGAGTACATATCTTGACGATGTCTATCAAATTGCAGACGGATACATAGAAGACTATATAGTGCATCGAGATGATATCGGGTTGCTTCGGGATGGAAATCAAAGTCATGGTTCTATCAGCTTTAAGTCGATATTGGATTTTCCAAAGCCTCAATTACTTCTTTATCATATTCTGAAGGATTTCGGATTCAACAGTATCGTGTCTGAAGAGGTGCTAAGAAATATACAGCAAAATACAATTGGAAGTATCTGGTCTTCTAAGACGCATGAGATATTGATAGATCGAGACGTATTATTAATAAAACCTATTGAACATACGGTTTTAAATCCGATAAAGATTCCAGAAGAAGGAATATATGTCTATGATAATCACAAGTTTAAGTTCTCTACCTTAAATGTAGAATCAGACTTTAACTTGTCTAAAGAGAATGATCATATTACGATAGATTCTAGTCATTTATCATGGCCATTGATGATTCGTTCGATAAAGAATAGTGATCGGTTCGTTCCTTTTGGGATGAAAGGTAGTAAACTCGTAAGTGACTATCTAACAGATCGCAAAGTATCTCTTTTCGATAAACGGAAACAGTTGGTTCTAACCGACAAGAATGATCAGATTATCTGGTTGGTAGGCCATCGCATAGCAGACCGATACAAGGTTAACAAAGATACAAAGACTGTATTAGATGTGCATATCATCTAATGCGTTGAAATACGAAGTTGACTTCATATGGCATAAAGACAAAAAGAATACTCTAATTATTTTGTTAAGTCATTCTTCTTTTATATATTTGCATTAATAAAATAATGTTATTATGAATGATAAAAGAACAATAGATAAGTTAGTGTCTGAAAATATTGGTTATGTAGTAAATATCGCTAAACAATATATCGGGCGCGGGTTAGAGTTGGACGATTTAGTATCAGAGGGAAATTATGGTCTGATCAAAGCTGCTGGTACTTTTGATGGATCAAAAGGAACTCGCTTTGTTTCTTATGCGGCACCATTTATCAAAGAAAGCATCGAAACAGTTTTGAAGAAAATCAATGGCACGAAACTGTCTGTCGATGAGCCAATTCCTAAGGGAAGTAAAAATACGATTAACCTTCTTCATGTGCTGGAAGATCCTAATTCAGAACATGCAGACAATCAGCTTCTAAATAGTGCAAACCTTGAAGATTTGCAAAAGATGATGGCTGTCTTAGACGAGCGTGAGCAACTTGTCATCAGTTGCGTATACGGCATTGGCAGAAATAAGGTTTCGATGAAGGAATGTGGAGAAATGTATGGTATGAAGCGCGAACGAGTAAGACAAGTAAGGGATAAAGCCTTAAGGAAACTTTCTCGTGCATCGATTCTACTTCCTTTGTTGTAAAAAATCTTAAAGCGTTTCGTTTATCGTAATAATTTTGTATCTTTGTATTTGATTATGAAGATAGAACTATGAGATTAACAAATAGATTTTTCCTTTTTCTACTTTTAAGTATACCTGTCCATTTGTCGGCTCAAAGTATAACATTAGGTAGTTGTACTACGCATGATGGCGGACAATATAAAGGACAGATGTTCAAAGGCAAGCCGAACGGAAAGGGTAGCACCAGATACAAAAATGGTGATACCTATGAGGGGGAGTATCTGAAAGGTAAGCGCCAAGGTTATGGTGTGTACACCTTCAGCGATGGTGAAAAATATGAAGGTGAATGGGTACTAGACCAGCAGCATGGCAAAGGTACATTCTACTTTCAGAACAATAATAAGTATGTAGGATTATGGTTCCGTGATTATCAACAAGGCCATGGCATCATGTATTATTATAATGGTGATAAGTATGATGGCGATTGGTATATGGATAAGAGACAGGGAAAAGGAACATACATCTTTTCAAATGGTGCGTATTATCGTGGACAATGGAGCGAAGATATGAAGAACGGAAAAGGCTTCTTTAGTTGGGGCGATGGTACAACATATGATGGAATGTGGGTAAATAATCAACGCTCAGGCAAAGGTACTTTTAAGTATTCTGATGGTGATGTATATATTGGCGACTGGTTAGAAGATATCCAAAACGGGAAAGGAATATATAAATTCCAGAATGGTGATAAATACGAAGGTGACTATGTACAGGGAGAGCGTACCGGTGAAGGAATCTTTACTTATGCCAATGGCGATAAATATACGGGGCATTTTAATGAAGGCTTTAAGGATGGCGAAGGCACTTTTATATGGAAGAATGGTGACCAATATATCGGGAGCTGGAAAAATGACTTGCAGAATGGTCATGGAAAGTTGATTAAGAAAGGTGGAGACATCTTTGATGGAGATTTCCTTAATGGTCATGTAGAGGGTGAGGTAATTATTCATTTCTCGAATGGTGATAAATTCAAGGGTACCTACAAGGACGGAAAAAGAAATGGTCCTGCCATAGAGGAAAATCGTGAAGGAAAAAGATTTGAAGGTACTTATAAGGATGATCATCGTGATGGCAAATTCATCGAAAAAGATAGAAATGGCGTAATTACCACAAAGGGGTATTACGAAAATGGAAAAAGATTCGAAGATTAATAATAGAAATTATGATTGTTGATAACATAGAAAATTTGGAGGCATACATTTCGTTAAATCCATATTTTAAGATCGTTGCGGAATACTTGAAGAATAATAATTTAGAGGACCTGAAGAAGGGAAAAACTCTAATCAAAGATACTGACGTTTTTGTCAACATCGAAAAAGTTAAGGGAAAATCGATATCTGAGGCTGTGTTGGAATATCATAGTAAGATGATTGATATCCAGATTCCTATCAATATGGAAGAAACATATGGATATTCTCCGGTAAAAGGATTGCCTGAAGTGGAATTTGATGTAGAGAATGATATTGCCAAAGTGCCTGGTTGTACTTCTCAGTTTTACCTGAAAGTGAAGCCTGGACAGTTTGTTATGTTCTTTCCCCAGGATGGACATGCACCTTGTATTGGAGAAGGTGAAATCCATAAAGCTATATTCAAAGTAAAATATTAATCACATAGAAAGGAGAAATATATAATGACTAAAGCCATTGAAAAACATATCGGGTTAGTAAAGAATGATCCTTATTTGGAGCCATTCGAAGAAACAATAAGAAATAGACATGATCATGCGCTTTGGAAAATAGATCAGCTTACAAATCATGGCAAGATGTCTCTTAGTGAGTTCGCAAATGGACATAACTATTACGGTTTACATAAACTAAGTAGAGGATGGGTATTCAGAGAATGGGCTCCAAATGCAACCGAGATATATCTTATAGGAGATTTTAATGATTGGAAAGAATCTGAAAAGTATAAATGCAAACGCATAAAGGATACAGGTAACTGGGAACTAAAGCTATCTGAGAAGGCCATAAAACATGGTGATCTGTACAAGATGTATGTACATTGGAATGGAGGAGAAGGCGAACGAATCCCTGCATGGACACAACGTGTTGTACAAGATCCTGTTACAAAAATCTTCTCTGCTCAGGTTTGGAATCCTGAAAAAAAGTATGTATGGAAGAAGCGTAGCTTTAAACCTAACACATCGCCATTACTTATTTACGAATGTCATATCGGTATGGCTCAAGATGCAGAAAAGGTTGGCACTTATTCAGAATTCAAAGACCGAGTTTTGCCAAGAATAGTAAAGGACGGTTATAACGCCATTCAGATTATGGCCATTCAGGAACATCCATATTATGGGAGCTTTGGGTATCATGTAAGTAGTTTCTTTGCTGCATCCAGTCGATTTGGTACACCCGAAGAATTGAAGGAACTTATTGATGCAGCTCATCAACACGGAGTTGCAGTTATCATGGATATCGTTCATTCTCATGCTGTTAAGAACGAAGTAGAAGGATTGGGAAATCTTGCAGGTGATCCAAACCAATATTTCTATTCAGGAGATCGTCATGAACATCCAGCTTGGGATAGTTTATGCTTTGATTATGGCAAAGATGAAGTAATGCATTTCTTATTAAGTAATTGCAAGTACTGGTTGGAAGAATATCATTTTGACGGATTTCGGTTTGATGGAGTAACATCTATGCTATATTATAGTCATGGATTAGGAGAAGCATTTGTAGACTATAGTGATTATTATAATGGTCATGAAGATGATAATGCGATTTGTTATCTTACTTTGGCTAATCAATTGATTCATGAAGTAAATCCCAATGCCATAACCATAGCAGAAGAAGTTAGTGGTATGCCAGGATTAGCAGCATCCTTTAAGGACTATGGATATGGTTTCGATTATCGTATGGCAATGAATATCCCTGACTTTTGGATTAAGTTAATTAAGGAGAAGCGAGATGAAGATTGGAAACCAAGCAGTATCTTCTGGGAAGTTAAAAACAGAAGAAGTGATGAGAAAACAATATCTTATTGTGAAAGTCATGATCAAGCATTAGTTGGTGATAAGACAATAATATTTAGACTAATAGATGCTGATATGTATTGGCATTTTAAGAAAGGTGATCAAAATGATAGAGCAAATAGAGGTATAGCGTTACATAAAATGATTCGTCTTATAACATCTACTACAATAAATGGTGGATATTTGAACTTTATGGGAAATGAATTCGGGCATCCAGAATGGATTGATTTCCCTCGTGAAGGAAATGGATGGAGTCATAAATATGCACGTCGACAATGGAATTTAGTAGATAACCATGATTTATGCTATCATTATTTAGGTGATTTCGATAAAGACATGTTGGAGGTTATCAAAGATGTACGTAATTTTAATAAAACAGAAATAAAGGAAATATGGCATGATGACAATGATCAAATATTAGCATATATGAGAGGAGACTTACTCTTTGTGTATAATTTCTCTCCGTCTCGAAGTTTTACAGATTATGGATTCCTTGTTCCGACAGGAACATATGATGTTGTTCTGGATACTGATAATATATGTTATGGAGGAAATGGGTTAAATGATGATAGTATGACTCATTTTACAAATTATGATCCTTTATATGTTGATCAGCATAAGGAATGGCTGAAGTTATATTTACCAGCTAGAAGTGCTCTAGTTTTAAAAAAGAATTAACATGCGTAATACAAAAAATAGCACAGTTGTCACGATGATAATTTGTGCTATTACATTTATTGTTTTTGTATTCTGCTTTCTCTACTATTATGAAGCAGATGTTTTAACTATTGCTCAACATGAATTGTCCAAGGGACAAACTCATTATAATCGTACGGTTGGAGCATTTCTTATAACCATTGTATTAGGATTGTTTTCATGGGGTATGTTTCGTCTCACAAAACTTAGAAAACGAACCCATGCTTTAGTTTATTTTCCTGCATTGTTGACTTTGGCGATTATTTCTGATGTCAGTCAAAAGGTAAATGAAGTATTCTGTTTTGGCGCATGGACTATTATATATCCTTTATTATTAATAATATATGGTATATTGGTCTTCTTTGCCATTCAGTTTCAACCTTATGAACCAGAAACTCATACTTTTGGTTATAGTCCAAAGATCTTATGGATTAATCTTATGCAGATGGGAATCATGTTTATTCTAGTATCCCTGATTTGTAATAGTAATAAGATATTTCATCAAAGGGCAAGAGTTGAAGTATGTCTTGTAAACGATGATTTGAATGATGCCAATAAAGTGATTTCTAATATAGATAAAACTGATAGCAGTTTAACTTGCCTTAAAGCATTTGTTTTGTCTCAACAAGGTAAATTGGGAGAATCCTTCTTTGAGACTCCTGTTACTGGTGGGGCAGAATCATTATTGCCTAACGCTTCATCTGTTAAGATGTTGTTATATCCAAAAAGTAAATTGTACACTTATTTGGGAAAAGAATTCAAGCAATATCTTAGTCCATTAAATTATTGCGAGTTCTGTACATTACATCACTTAGACAAACCAGCCCTTCATGATTATTACCTTGTAGGACTATTGATGGATAAGAAATTGGATAAGTTTGTTGCAGAAATAGGTAAATACTATCCTTTAGATAGTTCTTTACCTAAACATTATCGAGAAGCGCTTATACTTTATAAGCATCATAGAGTAAATCCTAAGGTACTTTATCATTCAAGTGTTATGGATGCAGACTTTGCTGATTACCAAACACTTGAACGTAAATATAAAAATACTATTGAAAGAAAGAATGCTATCAGAGAAACTTTTGGAACTACTTACTGGTATTACTGGCAATATTGTTAATATTGTCGGAGGGCAGCAAGTAGCTCTTCGTTCTCACTTTTCTTACCAATAGTGATTCTTAGGCAATTACCACATAATTTGACTTTGTTTCGATTTCTGACGATGATACCTGTATTCACTAGATAATCGTAAACAGCCTGTGCATCTTTCATCTTAGCAAGGAAGAAATTTGAATCCGTTCGGAAAACTTTTTCGCATATTGGGAGTGAACGAAATGCATCCATAACATGTGATCTTTCTTGCTTGATGATATTTACCCATTTTACAACCTGATATGGATCTTTTAAAATTTCCATAGCTTGTCTTTGGGTAAGAATATTAATGTTGTATGGGTATTTCACCTTATTACATAAGTCTATAATTTCCTTAGAAGCGAAAGCCATACCCAAACGGATTGCTGCACATCCCCAGGCCTTACTCATAGTATTGAGAACTATCAGATTTTGATATTTCTTTATTAAACTACGCAATGGCTTTTCATTTGAAAAGTCACTATATGCCTCATCTAATATCACAATTCCATCGAAAAGTTCTATCGTCTTAATAATTTCTTCTTTATCTAATAGATTTCCTGTAGGATTATTTGGTGAGCATATCCAAATGATTTTGGTATGTTCATCACAGGCTGCCAAAAGACAGTCAGCATGAAATTGAAAATTTTCATCCAATAAAACAGGGCGATACTCAATATCATTAATGTCAGCGCATACCTTATACATTCCATAGGTTGGCTCAATTGCTACAACATTGTCTAAATGAGGATTACAGAATATTCGATATGCCAAATCTATAGCCTCATCAGAACCATTTCCTAAAAATATATTTTCACAGGGAATACCTTTTATCCTACTTAATACATTCTTCAGTTCAAGTTGCAAAGGATCTGGATATCTATTATATGGAGAATTATAAGGATTCTCATTCGCATCCAAAAACACATGGGCTTCATGACCGGAATATTCATTTCGTGCTGATGAATAGGGGGCGAGATCCCATATATTCTTGCGGCATAACTCCTGTAGTTCTTTCATATGCATTTAGTTTGAACAATTAATATCCTTTATTCTTAGTCTCATGGCATTTGCATGTGCTTCCAATTGCTCATTTTCAGCCATACATACAACGGCCTTTCCTATGGAACGAACTCCATCCTTACTTAGATGCTGAAAAGTTACCTTTCTGTTGTAACTATCAAGATTCACTCCATTATATGCTAATGCATATTGATGAGTAGGCAATGTATGGTTTGTGCCACTTGCATAGTCACCTGCACTTTCACAAGCATATTTACCTAAAAAGACACTACCTGCATTTATCACCTTTTCTGCTAACGATTCATAGTCATCTGTAGAAATTATCAAATGCTCAGGCGCATACTTATTACTTAGTTCTATGGCTTCATTCGTGTCATGAACTAATACGAATTTAGAATTATCTAGGGTCTTTTGTGCAATGTCTTTTCTAGGTAATCGTTGTAGTTGTGAGTCTACCTCTTTCTCAATCTTATATAATGTCTTTTCATCTGTACAAATCAATATAACTTGAGAATCAATACCATGTTCTGCCTGAGAAAGTAAATCTGCTGCAACGAATTCAACATTACTATTCTGGTCGGCAATGACACAAACCTCACTTGGACCTGCTGGCATATCTATAGCAACTTCGTGTAAACTAACTTGCTGCTTAGCAGTCATAACATACTGATTACCAGGCCCAAATATCTTATATACTTTAGGAACTGTTTCTGTTCCATATGCCATAGCACCAATAGCTTGCACACCTCCGGCCTTATATATTTTATTCACACCTGCAACTTTTGCAGCAACAAGAATCGCAGGATTTATCTTTCCTGATTTATCAGGTGGCGTACATAAAACTATATCTTCACAACCTGCAATCTTCGCAGGTGTTGCCAACATCAATACCGTTGAAAACAAAGGAGCTGTTCCTCCTGGAATATATAATCCAACTTTTTGGATTGGAATACTCTTTTGCCAACATGATACTCCTTTTGAAGTAACAATCTTTTCTCCAGTAAACAACTGTGATTGATGAAACTTTAAGATATTCTCATGAGCAATGACAAGAGAATCTTTTAACTCGCTACTAACTAATGCTTCAGCCTCTTTGATTTCTTCGTCAGAAACAATCAGCGAGTCTAATTCAACACCATCAAACTTCTTTTCATATTGATATACAGCTTTATCGCCATTTACCTTAATATCATCTAATATTGATTTTACTGTATCATTAAGTTTTGTAACATCCAAATGCGGACGTTGAACAAGATTATTCCAATCTTTTTGCTGTGGATATCTTATAACTTTCATTTTTATAAAATCATTTTCTCGATTGGTGATACAAGAATACCTTGTGCCCCCAACTCCTTAAGTTTACCAATTATCTCCCAAAATCTCTTTTCATCTAAAACAGTATGAATAGAACACCAATTTTCATCGGCCAATGGAATAATTGTAGGACTCTTGATGCCCGGTAAGACATTTGTGATATCCTGAATTTTATCTTTGGGGGCATTCATCATGACATACTTTTTATCCTGTGCAGAGCGAACGGCTTCAAAACGGAAAAGCATTTCATTGAGGATTTTATGCTTATCCTCATCCATATTCCAATTGCCTATAAGAAGAGCTTCACTTTTCATGACAACTTCCACTTCTCGTAGATTGTTGCTCACAAGGGTAGAGCCACTACTTACAATATCAAAAATTCCATCAGCAAGTCCTATTCCAGGGCTAATTTCTACAGAACCTGTGATTACATGGATGTCGGCAGAGATGCCGTTCTTTTTCATATAACCATTGAGGATATTTGGATAAGAAGTTGCTATCTTTTTACCATTAAACCACTGTAAACCAGTATAGTTTATTTCTTTAGGGATAGCCAAACTTAAACGGCATTTGCTGAATCCGAGGCGTGAGATAATCTGAGCGTTTTCGTGTCGTTCAACAAATTCATTCTCACCAACGACGCCTATATCGGCAACGCCATTGGCAACACTTTGAGGAATATCATCATCGCGAAGATATAAAACCTCCAGAGGGAAATTGCTTGATTGAACGAGCAACGTACGCTTTGACGCACTCACTTTGATGTCTGCTTCTGTAAGCAGATTCATGGTGTCGTCAAATAGACGACCTTTACTCTGAACAGCTATTCGTAACATAAAATCTCTTTTTTACTTATAAAACATTGCAAATGTAAGGCTTTTCTATCATATTTGCAAATAAAGTTGTATTTTTGTAGCCAATTAAGGATATGAAGACATATTTATATATTATAATTACATTTCTGTTACTTTTTACGTGTTGTCGTGAGAAGAAAGAGACTATTGTAACTCCATGGGGAGAAACCATTAACACAGATCAAGATTCTATATCATCAGATGATAATTTTTCTTATAATGATATTGTCAATAATGGGGAGATCATTATTTTGACATTATCAGGACCAGATTCATATTATGACTATCATGGGAAAGGTTTAGGAACAGATTATCTATTGGCTGAGAAATTTGCTCAGAAAATTGGCGTGTCTGTTAGAGTAAATGTATGCAAAGATACCACAGATTTGATAAAGAAACTCATGAATAATGAGGGTGATATTATTGCATTCGAATTGCCTAAAAAGAAATTGCCAAGGACAGAAACTAGTAAACTAGATTTCTGTGGGGTAGGTAGTGATTCTCTGCATACACAATGGGCTGTGAAGAAAGGAAATTCTGAATTGGCTGATTCTTTGAATTGTTGGTTCACTCCCAATCTCATTGCTCAAGTGAGACAGGAAGAAAATTATTTATTGAGTAGTAGAAGTATTCAGCGACATGTATATTCTCCAATGCTTAATAAGTCCAAAGGCATCATTTCAAAATATGATAGATATTTCCAAATGTTTGCTCCTGCCGCTCGTATGGATTGGCGTTTGATGGCTGCTCAATGTTATCAGGAGAGTTGTTTTGATCCTAATGCAAGATCGTGGGCAGGGGCTCTAGGTTTAATGCAAATCATGCCTTCGACAGCCAATCATCTAGGACTTCCGATGAGCGAAATTCATAATCCGGAAGCTAATATTGCTGCAGCAGCTCAGTATATGCAAGAATTGGGAGGCTATTTCGCAGATATACCTAATTCCTCACAAAGGATTTATTATGTATTAGCAAGTTATAATGGTGGTTATTATCATGTGAGAGATGCAATGGCCCTATGTCGAAAGTATGGACGCGATCCATATTCATGGGGAAATGTTGCTGATTTTATATTAAAATTAAGAATCCCACAATATTATAATGATCCTGTCGTAAAACACGGATATATGCGTGGTGATGAAACCGTTGATTATGTAGATAGAATACGGGCCAGATGGATGCAATATTGCGGTGTTGCATCAGGAGGAACTGTCAATGGTTTTAGCAGTTCTCCTTTAAGTAAGGTTCCACATAGAGCTCGGCATCGCAATCGGTATAGAATCTGATATATGATCGATCATCAAACGATACATTTCCGTCTACTAGCCCCTTGGTTGCGATATATTCGTTAATATTCTGTGGGTCATTATGTAAATGTGTTTGAAGTAATTTTTCACTATCTGCCAATGTTCTCTTTAAAAAAGGATAGCCATCAGAGGCCATGATGATTTCTCCTGATGCTTTGATTATTTTGATACCTGGCATAAAGATATTGAAACCATCAATGACAGAATAATATTTATTCTGTCCCACTGTCATAGATTTTATTAATTCAGGAACTATCATCTGTCTGGCAGAATTAGTAGAATACCCTTGTCTTATCAAGTCAACTCTTTTTTTAGCTATTCCTTCCTCATCGGGCTTATAATTATCATAATAAACTCCATTTACCATACATTGACAATCACCAATCATCCATATTTCTTTTTGATATTTGGAATAGATTATACAACTAGCACATAATCTTTTTTCTGGATGGAATTCATAATCAATGATTCCACCAGGGGTATGCTTATAAATAGAATGAATCTCATTAGTAATTTCCTTGCAAAATTGGTTTAAACTGATATCCCTTTGCATGCCTTTGATAAATTGAGATATCAATAGCATACAATATCTCCCGTTCTTCATATCCGGAGATATTTGAACGGGAGTTTTACTTGTTGAACCATCTATAACCGCAACAAAATTATCTGTTACGACGATTCCGTCCTCGCACGTTTCCTTGTTTTTCTTGCCGATTATCAGACTTTCTACGATTTTCATTATCAAAATTAGGATTAAAACTTTTCTTTCTCTTATTCTTGAAATATCCAGATCCTGAGTGATTGTCACTATCAACACCAGGGTTATCATATACAGAACCTACAGGACGATCGTTATACCGAGCCTTGGCATTTCTATTACGTCTTCCGGTTTTCTTTTCATCATAAGAAAAATGCATGTTGCCGATACCATTAGGATAAAGTTTTTTAATCAGATCCTCACGGTTCATTTTCTTGAGCTCTCTTACGATATTCGCTTTTTCTTCAGGTTTATACCAAAAAAAGAATTGTCTTTGTGCAAGTTTCTCTCTTGGAGTTTTTGCAGAAAATACCGGTTCTAAAGTATATGGATCATATCCTGTGTACCAAGTTTCTGTAGATATAGACATTGGTGTAGGTGTGAAGTCCTGAACTTGTTCGAGATGGAAATTCAAGTCTTTTGTTATCACAGCTAGCTCTGCCATATCTTCAGGTCGACATCCTGGATGAGAACTAATGAAATATGGAATAATCTGTTCACGCAAGTTTTCTTCCTTGTTGATCTTGTCAAAGATAGATTTAAACTCATAGAACTGACTAAACGAAGGCTTTCTCATCAGTTTGAGGACATTGTCACAAGTATGTTCTGGAGCTATCTTCAGACGTCCACTTACATGTTTCGTAATCAGTTCTCGAGTATATTGTCTTGCTACTTGGTTACTATGCTCATCTTTGCTTTTATGCAGTAAAAGGTCATATCTAACACCACTTCCAATAAAACTCTTTTTTATACCAGGTAGTGCGTCAACACTATGATAAATATCTAATAATTTTGAATGGTCCGTTATTAGATTAGGACACACTTGTGGATTGATGCATGAAGGACGTTTACAATGTTCACATGCTTTGTGGTTCTTGCCATGCATTCCATACATATTGGCAGAAGGTCCACCAAGATCACTCAGATAACCTTTAAAATCAGGCATAGCAATAACCTTCTTAACCTCATTAAGAATACTTTGTTTACTTCTGCAAACTACGAATTTACCCTGGTGGGCTGATATTGTACAAAATGCGCAACCGCCAAAACATCCTTGATGAATGTTTACAGAGAATTTTATCATTTCATATGCAGGAATCTTTTTTCCTTTATATTTAGGATGAGGTAACCTTGTATATGGTAAGTCAAAAGTTGCATCAAGCTCTTCTGTCGTTGGGGTAGGGAAAGGCGGATTCACTACGGCATATTTACCATCAACCCCCTGTAAGAGTCTTTGGGCATGGATCTTATTTGATTCTTCTTCGATATGCCTGTAATTCTCAGCCTCCGCTTTCTTATTTTTTAAACATTCCTCATGAGAATGGAGAATAATATCATCTTCTTTTATACCATTATATATATCATCCTTTTTAGCGAGATAGACAATTTGTGGAATATCATATAAATTTTGTACACTCTGCCCAGAATTTAGTCTTTTTGCTATTTCAAGGATACTTCTTGCCCCCATTCCATAACTGATGATATCGGCTCCTGATTCACAAAGAATACATTTTTTAAGTTTGTCTTGCCAATAGTCATAATGGGTCAATCGACGCATAGAAGCTTCTATACCACCCAAGACCACAGGAACATCAGGGTATATTTTCTTTAGAATATTAGAATATACGATTGTAGGATACTCTGGTCTACAGTCATGTCTTCCGTCTGGTGAATATTCATCTACAGAACGTAAACGTCTGTTTGCCGTATACTTATTTACCATAGAATCCATACATCCAGGAGATATACCAAAGAAAAGTCGTGGACGACCTAATTTCTTGAAATCTCTAAAATCACCATGCCAGTCTGGTTGGGGTACGATAGCGACTTTATATCCAGCAGCCTCCAAAGAACGTCCTATCACTGCTACACCAAAGGATGGATGATCTACATAGGCATCACCAGAAAAGAGGATGATATCTAATTGATCCCATCCCCTTAACTCACATTCTTTTCTCGTTGTAGGTAGAAAATCTGTCAGCATCATTAATCTATATCTGATGAATTAGTATCTTCTACTTGAGTCTTCGTATTCCAGTCTGCATACAACAATGCCAAATTATGTAAGCCTAAAGCTTTCATATTGTTGTTGTAAATAACATCCAGACACAAGTCCAACAACTCTTTATTTGTTTCAGTATTTCCTTCTAAAAGAGAACGAACATTAAACTTTAGTTTATCTAGAGTTTCTTCATCCACGATACCATTACTATCAACAAGATTCTTGAATAGATGATATTTCTTTATTGTTTGTAGGTGAGCATCTGAAATTTCAATGCTTCTTGTACCCGATTGATTTGCTTGAATTTTATACATAATCTATAAATTATAAAAGGGTTAAATATTTAATGCAATAAGTAATTTAAAATACCTTGCATTATATTTTTCTTATCATTGTCTGATTTTATACATTCAAACGGAAATCCCATGACAAAGGTTGATGATTTTTCATCTTTAAATGCAACGGCAGCAGGATTTTCATCACTATATTTCATTGCACAGATGGCATCACCATTAGGCATGAGTATATCCGAATGGGTAGAGGCATAATGTTTGTCGTTTAATGCATTATAATAACTAAAAGTCATTCCTAATCCGGATATTTTTCCATCGGATTTTAGAGAATCTGCGGCAACAGGCTCTGCATGAAAAATACTTTTAAACCATTCCTTATCATCTTGCAAAGACATATCCGAACCAACATACGATCCGCTGACCAAAAGTTTTCCACCCTTACTTTGATATTGACTAATCAGTGACTTTAATTCTGGCGTAAACGTTTTATAATATTCAGGCGTATAGCCATCATATTTTTCTTGACCACAGATGATATCTACAACGTTATAACGGCTTAACTCGATATTGTGGTTTATAAGATACTCTGCGCTGCAACTTGTCACACTATAATTTGGATTGCTTTTAATAGCTTTTATATGTTCTACAGGATAATCAAATGTATTTCCCATAACAAATTGTCCAGCCATCTCATTACCACAATATCCCAAGCCGCCAGGACCTTCTTTTCCCATCTTTTTTTTGTCAAAACAAATTTGTTTACCATTCCATCCTGCTGTCAAGCCATAACTTACGCCTTCATCTTTGTTGAAATCAAAGCCCTGAGACCTATCATTGTCTACGACTTGTGGTGAAGCTAATCTATGAAAGTTATTAACTATCAATATTTTATATGGTGATAGCGAATTATATGTTGCTGATAAAGTTTCTGATGGAAAACTCTCTCCTCCAGAATTTACTGCTGTTATTTTAAATGAATATTGTAATCCTGGTTGTAAATCTAAAGACATGGAAGACCTGTTAACGTATGTACCATTGTCAAATCCTCGATTGTCAATGGATGTATACACGATATAGCCGGATGGTACTGCTGTTTTCTCTTGAAGGTCAAATTGTTCAGACCATTTTAATGTTGCTCTTCCGTTATCATCCAACTGAATACCAAAATTTTGGGGTGGTAATGGCTGAATCTTATAGGATTTGCCATGATTAGAATTTATAAATCGTAGAATGGTTTTATAAATACTACGAGCTATTGTAAATTTAAACCATGGGTCTTGGGCCAGTTTCACATCTGGGAAAGACTGATGGGAAAGCGTCTCGATAATAGCAGAAGGTACAGCCGGTAAACGTGTCTCAGAATAGTTCTTATCCCAAAGATATCTATTGTTCCAAATATGATATCGTGCAATGATGTCTGTTTTAATATTCTTCAAAAGGGCCTCAGCAAAGTCGTATGAAGCCATTCTGCTGATTCCAGAATTTAGCACACAATCATTAAACTCTGTTGTACATATTGCAAGACTTCCTGTGATATCTTTCCCATTTGGTGCATATCCAGCATCACTATGAACGGCTAATGACAATTCAATAGGAACCTTCTTACCGTTTAGAGAAGGTACATATACACTTCCTCCGGCAAGCCAGTTTGTCATTAGCGATCTGCTATTGATATCATCTGCATAATCATTGCTTCCATGTCGGCCACTATATACACTATAAGGAGCACCAGCCCATTGTGCATAATATCTAGCTCCTTCCAAACAACGTGGAAGTCCCGAAAGAGAGCCTCCTCTTTCGATATTTCCCATTCCTCCACCAAATCTAACAGCATCTGTAGTGACAACACCACGATGAGAGGAATAGTTTGTGACGATAACCTGATTATCATCACTATATCCTTTATCAAAATCAAAAGTACCCAGATAAACCCAAGTACCGCTACCCATAGTTTGGTTTACGGTAAATTCCGTTTTAATACCCTTATGTATAACAAAATACTGAGCATCCTTAACACTCTTAGGTAGCGTTTGATAACTTACGTAGACTGCATATTTTCCCGATTCTTGAAAATTAGGTCTATATGAAACTGTGCTTATTTTCTTCTTTTTTGAAGTTTTTGTTTGCCTTACAGTTCCTCTTTGAAATGGATTTTCCCCATCATGTAGAATTCCATTGACATTTCTAAAGCCAATGGAATCACAACTCTTCCATTTCTTACCATTATTCGTTTCTTGGTAAGAAGAGGTAGCATCATCATTATCTACAATAATTTCATTCTTTTGCCAATCTCTTTCCCTTGGGGTAAAAACCACAGCTCCTGCATTTTCGAGCATAGGGATCAAATAGGGTACAACGATAGTTTGAGTAAATAAGTCCTCTGTTGTTCCAAAAAGATAAGGTCTTTGCCATTTCCAAAATCCCTTATCATTATCATAATAGCGCCCATGAGATGCCCATACTGCAACATGCCGGTTTAACAATCCCTCAGTAATCAAATTTTTACGAGACACACGAAATACCCAAGGGTCATCGTTGTACTCAATGCTTCCCCAAGCATGCGTATCTCCATCTAAATACTGTGCTGCGACAGTAGTTGAAGAAAAGAGAAGTAATCCACACCAAAAAGAAGCCTTACAGGCTTTGTCTAATATTTTTTTGTTCAACTTATAAACTTTAACAAATATCTCCAACCGTAAATTTCTCAGGTTTCTTACCCTTGAAATCTTTAAAATACAATTTAATTTCTTTCATTTGAGATTCTATGTCACCATTTGGAATTATCACTTTGGTACACTGAATCATTTTACGTTTATAGTCCACACCATATAATAAAATAGGGATGTTAGCTCCTTGGGCAATATAGTAAAATCCTTTTTTCCAATTAGGATTCAGACTTCTAGTTCCTTCCGGTGTAATACACAGCACAAACTTTTCTCTTTTCTTAGCAGTTTCTGCCATTGCCTCTGTCATCCTTGTATGCTTACTACGATATACAGGGATACCACCCATTTTTTTGAAAATCGGTCCTAGAGGCCAAAAGAACCATTCTTTCTTCATTAGGAAATTAGGAGTCATCCCTTCTGCATGTGCAAAGAGTAGTCCTAAAAACAAATCCCAATTACTAGTGTGAGGTGCAAAACAAATGATATATTTGTCGTAATTACCAACCGTAATATTTTTCTTCCACCCCAATTTCTCGTACAATACCCAATTACAGAACTCTTTTACCATGTACTTAAGCTAGATTTGCGATTTGATCGATTAGTTCATCTACTTGCTTATTGAAGTCTTCAATTAATATCTTGTAAAATTTCTTTTGAGGAATTCCTGGTTCAGGATGAGAAATTCTACGTACATAATCACTATGAACTAATAAAATAGAAGTTAACAAAGCATCTGTATTCTCTGTAGAAGATTTTTGATTACCATACAAAGAAGCTGCTACACACTCTGCAAACAAATCACTGCAAATGTAATTTATTGTGCGTTTTAGATCTCTTTTGTTACTCATAATTTTTCTCTTTAGATTGTTTACAAGTTCAAAGATAGTAAATTTTTGGAGAAATAGACAATAATAAAGAGAAAAAATATCTTAAAAAAATGATTTTAATTGTTTTTGTTTCCATATCTCGAAAAAAAAAGTTAAATTTGCATGGTTTTTAGAACTTTCAATATTAACAATTATAATAGAATTATGGAAATTAGTGCATTGCAGAAGGAGAGAGCTGCTTATCAGCCAAAGTTGCCAAAGGCTCTCCAAGGTGCAGTTAAGATTAGTGAAGGTAAACCAACTCAGAGTGTTGGTGATCAGGAAGAAATCAAAAAATTGTTCCCTAACACTTATGGTATGCCATTGATAGAGTTTGTACCTGGTACAGAGGCTAACAATGCGAAGATCAACATTGGTGTTATTTTGTCAGGTGGTCAGGCTCCTGGTGGTCACAACGTTATTTCAGGATTATTTGATACAGTAAAGAAGTTGAACCCTGAGAATCGTCTTTATGGTTTCTTGATGGGTCCTGGTGGTCTAGTAGATCATAACTATATCGAGATTACAGAAGAGTTCCTTGCCAACTATCGCAATACAGGTGGTTTTGATATGATTGGTTCTGGTCGTACCAAGTTGGAGAAAGAGGATCAGTTTGAGAAGGGTCTTCAGATCATTCGCAAACTTGACATTAAGGCCATTGTTATTATTGGTGGTGACGATTCTAACACAAACGCTTGTGTATTGGCAGAGTACTATGCTGCTAAGAAGTATGGTGTACAGGTAATTGGTTGTCCTAAGACTATTGATGGTGACTTGAAGAATGACCAGATTGAGACTTCTTTCGGTTTCGATACAGCAACAAAGACATATTCAGAACTTATTGGTAATATTGAGCGCGACTGTAACTCAGCTCGTAAATACTGGCATTTTGTTAAGTTGATGGGTCGTTCAGCTTCTCATATTGCTCTTGAGTGTGCTCTTCAGACACAGCCTAACATTTGCTTGATTTCTGAGGAAGTTCAGGCAAAGGATATGACCTTGAATCAGATTGTTGAGCAGATTGCAACAGTTGTAGCAAAGCGTGCAGAGAATGGTAACAACTTTGGTGTTGTTCTCGTACCAGAAGGTTTGATCGAGTTCATTCCTGCTATTGGTCGTCTTATCCAGGAGTTGAATGACTTGCTCGCAGCTCATGGCGCAGATTATAAGGATCTTAACAAAGATGCTCAGCGCAAGTACATTCTTGAGCACCTTTCTAAAGAGAATGCAGCTACATTCGAAACTTTACCAGAAGGTGTTGCTCGTCAACTTTCTCTCGACCGTGACCCTCACGGAAATGTTCAGGTATCACTTATCGAGACAGAGAAGTTGCTTAGCGACATGGTAGGTGCACTCCTTGACAAGTGGAAGAAGGATGGTAAGTTTACAGGTAAATTTGCTGCTCAGCATCACTTCTTCGGTTATGAAGGCCGCTGTGCTGCTCCTTCTAACTTCGATGCAGACTACTGCTATGCCCTTGGTACATCAGCTGCTCAGTTGATTGCTGCTGGTAAGACTGGTTATATGGCAATTGTTAAGAACACTACAGACACTACAGATAACTGGAAAGCTGGTGGTGTGCCTATCACTATGATGATGAATATGGAGAAGCGTAATGGTGAGATGAAGCCAGTTATCCGCAAGGCTCTTGTTGAACTTGACGGCGCTCCATTCAAGGCTTGGGCTGCTATGCGCGATGAACTCGCTGTAGAGACTAAGTATGTATACCCAGGTCCTATTCAGTATTGGGGTCCTGCTGATGTATGCGATCAGCCTACCAAGACTCTTGCATTAGAGCAGAATAAGTAATATATTATAAATTTTATAATATAATGTCAGGAACCAGGAAAAATACTCAGAAAAAGTCATCTTCGAATTCTCGAAGAAGGGCTAAGGGTATTTCTCATGGTTCCTTTTCTATTTTCCATAGATATCCTCGATGGGCATGGTGGCTAGGAGGTATAGCAACTATCGTAGCCTATGTTTGGGTATTTTATTATTTCTTTGTTGGTCCTACAGGATTTAGATGGCGAGCCCTTTATGGTGATGTAAACTATCCGAACGGATATGAGATACAAGGAATTGACATTTCACATTATCAAGGTGAGATAGACTGGGACAAGCTAAGACATGGTATGATAAACAACTGTCCTATTCGTTTTGTGTTTATCAAATCTACAGAAGGTTCTACAAAGTTAGATCCAAATTTCAGAAATAATTTTTATAATGCCCGTGAATATGGATTTATTCGTGGTGCATATCATTTTTGGAGTTTGAAGAGTTCTCCACGAGTTCAGGCTTATTTCTTCCTTAATAAGGTACACCTGACAGGTGGCGATCTGCCTCCCGTTTTAGATATCGAGCATAAGCCAAGAAATCAGAAGGTAGAAGATTTTCAGCGTGATGTTCTTACATGGCTACATATCGTAGAAGATAGATACCATGTAAAACCGATCTTGTATACCAACTATAAGTTTAAAATGAATTATCTAAGTGCCCCAGTATTCGATGATTATCCTTATTGGATAGCACATTACTATGTAGATAAGATAGAATACCAGGGAGCATGGAAATTTTGGCAGCACACAGATGCAGGTAAACTTCCAGGTATAAGAGGATATGTAGACTTCAATATTTATAATGGATCCTTTTACGACCTAAAGAAATTATGTATGGCTGGCGAATAAAAAGAATTATTTATCTAATAGGGTAGAAAGGAATTTATCCAAGTCTTTATCCAAATCAGGCATAATATCCCCGCCTATGATTACTGTGTCATCATCAGCCATATAGACTTCTCCCATATTTTCACAATCATCATTTTCGAGGACAAAGCTATAAGGTTTCAGCAATCCCAAGTTATCTACGATATTAGCATTCTTTTTAAAATTACTCCTAAGTTGAAGTAAAACCTGATCGTAGAAAGCGTCTTCTTTACAATCGATCCACTGTTCAATGACACAACGTGTGATTTCATTATCATTATCATCATACGCTATCATATCACCATTATCCTGTGATACTCTAATATGAATATCAGTAAGCATATTAACCTCTTCCTGAAGAGGGAATTTTTCAGCGATTTTGTTAATAAACCGCCCAATCTGTTGGATAGTTTGTTCTGTTGCTTTCATATGATTTGATTTTAATGCAAATATAAGTTTTTTTTCTGACTAAGAAAATGTTTTCATGACTTTTTTACAAAAAAAATGTATTATTCTCATAGAAAATATTATCTTTGCATTTGTAAAGTCGACTTACCAATCGACTACCTAAATTTAACAACATGAGCAACAAAATAAAACATGCGGGTATTATAGACACTATTGGAGACAAATATGTTAGAGTAAAAATACTTCAGAATTCAGCGTGTAATGAATGTAAAGTAGCGTCTCACTGTAATGCTTCTGATACCAAGGAAAAGATGATTGACATACAAGTTTGTAAAGAACATAATTATAAACAAGGTGACAAGGTTGTTATAAGCGCCAAAAAATCTGTAGCCTTCAAGGCCGAATTTTTTGCTTACATTTTTCCCCTTGCCATCATGCTTATTTCTCTCTTTACGATCAAGATACTTACAGCTAACGAACCACTAGCAGCCTTGTCCTCTTTATGTTCTCTAGCTGTATATTATATGATATTGTTTTTCGCAAAAAAAAAGATTCAAAGTGGAATCCATTTTGAAATAGAATAATAACTAAAGCAAATACAGATTATGAATTTTATTATTATTGCAGTGCTTGTTTTAGGAACTATAGCATTAGTATCTTCATTAGTGCTGTATTTCGTTTCTAAGAAGTTTGCTGTAACCGAAGATCCGCGCATTGGTCAGGTTATCGATCTGTTGCCAGGTGCAAATTGTGGTGGATGCGGATTTGCCGGATGTTCTGGTATGGCAGATGCACTTGTTAAAGGAGCAGACAACGGAAGTATCGACGGTCTGCGTTGTCCGGTAGGAGGTGATACAGTAATGAATCAAGTATCAAACCTCCTAGGTATGGCCATGGCAAACACAGAACCTATGGTAGCAGTTGTAAGATGTAATGGAACTTGTGAATTCCGTCCACGTATTGCCGAATATGATGGTTTACATACCTGTGCTGCCATGCATTCTACCTGTGCAGGTGAAACAGGATGTGGATTTGGTTGTCTTGGATGTGGAGATTGTGTAGCAGTTTGTCAATTTGATGCTATTCATATCAACCCATCCACAGGTATACCAGAGGTTGATGAAGAGAAATGTACATCATGTAGAGCATGCACCAAGGCATGTCCGCGACATATTATAGAGTTGCGAAAGAAAGGTCCTAAAGGTCGTAGAGTTTATGTACAATGCGTTAACAAAGACAAAGGAGCCGTTGCTCGTAAAAACTGTGCAGTAGCATGTATAGGATGTGGAAAATGTCAGAAAGTATGTAAATTCGAAGCTATAACGATAGAAAACAACCTATCTTATATAGACTACAACAAATGTAGAATGTGTACAAAGTGCGTTGACGAATGTCCTACCGGAGCTATCGTAAAAATAAATTTTCCAGTACGTAAGTCAACTACCAATATAGAGAAGACTGAGAGTAACATAAAAGAGGAGGAGAAAGCATGAAAATACATACATTTCATTTAGGAGGTGTACATCCTGAGGAAAATAAGATTACCGCAGAGATATCTACACAGGTTGCAGCCCTCCCAAAGCAAGCAATATTTCCTTTGAGTCAACATATTGGAGCGCCCGCAAAACCTGTTGTACAGCGCGGAGACAAAGTAAAGGTGGGTACATTAATAGCCGAAGCTGGTGGCTTTGTAAGTGCACCTATCTACAGTTCTGTTTCTGGAACAGTTGCAAAAATCGACACTAGTATTGATGCCACAGGATATAGGAAGCCAGTGATTATTATCAATGTCGAAGGTGATGAATGGGAAGAAACCATAGACAGAACAGAGCAACTTGAAAAGCTTTCTAATCATCCCGAACTAACGTCAGAAGAGATTGTTGAGAGAATTAAAGTTGCAGGAGTCACAGGTATGGGAGGAGCAGGATTCCCTACATTTATCAAACTTTGTCCTCCACCTTCAGCTAAAGCAGAATGTGTAATCATTAATGGTGTAGAATGTGAACCATATATCACATCCGACTACCGTCTGATGATGGAACATAGCGATGAAATCATTGAAGGCGTCCGTCTGTTAATGAAAGCAGCCAAAGTAGATAAAGCCTATATCGGTATAGAAGATAATAAGCCTAAAGCAATTCAGTTATTTGAGGAAAAAGTTGCAGATATTCAGGGTATAGAGGTTGTACCACTTGCCAAGAAATACCCTCAGGGAGGAGAGAAACAATTGGTAGATGCAGTGATTCATCGGCAAGTACCAGCACCTCCCGCTATACCTGTGAATGTAGGTGCTATTGTGCAGAATGTGGGTACTGCTTTTGCGGTATATCAAGCCGTGATGAAACATAAACCACTCTTTGAAAGATATACCACTGTTACCGGCAAAAAGATCAAAAATCCAGGCAACTTCCTCGTAAGAATGGGAACACCATTCAGTCAGTTGATAGACGCATGTGGCGGATTACCTGACGAAGATAATAAAGTTCTTGCAGGCGGACCAATGATGGGTAAAGCGGTAATGAGCTTGGATGTTCCAGTATGCAAAGGTACGAACTCTATTACTGTACTTTCAGGTTTTGATGCACATAGAAAGAACATCCAACCATGTATCCGTTGTGGTAAATGTGTTGACGCATGTCCGATGGGATTAGAGCCATATCTACTTGCGACATTATCGAGTTTGAAAGAATACGAACGCTTAGAGCAAGAAGGCGTCACAAGTTGCATCAGTTGTGGATCATGCCAATTCACATGTCCATCACATCGACCAATACTCGATAACATCTTACAAGGTAAAGGCGCAGTGATGAGTATTATTAAAAGTAGACAAAAGAAATAAATCATAATAAAGATGGGAAAATTAATTGTATCTCTTTCACCCCATGCTCATGGAAATGAGACGGTCGAGAAGAATATGTATGGAGTCGTCATAGCCCTTATTCCAGCCATATTAGTCTCTTTAATATATTTTGGAATCGGTTCAGCAGTGGTATTGCTGAGTAGTGTAGCATCGTGTGTATTCATAGAATGGGCTATTTCTAAATATATCTTCAAAGTTCAACCTTCGATTAGTGATGGTTCAGCTATTGTTACAGGTTTATTGTTAGGTATGAACCTTCCTAGTAATCTCCCGATATGGATTGTTATGATAGGTGCACTTGTAGCCATAGGCATCGGCAAAATGACTTTTGGTGGGTTAGGCAACAATCCATTCAATCCAGCATTGGTAGGTCGTTGCTTCCTATTGGTAAGTTTTCCTGCTCAAATGACTTCATGGCCAACTTCCGGTCATTGGTTGAAATATATGGATGCACAGACAGGAGCAACACCACTAGCTATCATGAAGACAGCCATCAAGACAGGCGATGCTTCTGTACTCAACCAGTTGCCTGATGCCACTCAACTCCTTTTAGGATCAAATCCTAATCTCGGACTTGGTACCATTGGCGAAGTATGCGCATTAGCCCTCCTCTTAGGATTGGGCTATATGCTCTGGAAGAAAGTAATCACTTGGCATATTCCAGTTTCTATCATAGGTACAGTAGTCATCTTTAGTGGCATTCTCCATATGGCTAATCCAGTTTATGCAGACCCACTTACCGAGGTGTTCACGGGTGGACTAATGTTGGGAGCTATCTTCATGGCTACCGACTATGTGACTAGTCCGATGACCCATAAGGGACAGATTATTTATGGTATAGCCATCGGATTCCTTACTATTGTCATTCGCAACTGGGGAAGTTATCCTGAAGGTATGAGTTTTGCCATTCTTATTATGAATGCATTTACACCACTCATCAACACCTACGTCAAACCGAAGCGATTTGGCGAGAAACAAAAATAGTATATAATCTAAAAACATATTTGAAGATGGAAAAAATTAAATCATCTTTATCCAATATGATACTTGTGCTCGTTGGTGTAGCCTTGATTGTAGGAGCCATTTTGGCTTATGTCAATCATATCACCGAAGAACCAATTCGCGCAAAGGCCGAACAGACACTTGCTGAGGGTATCAAAAAAGTGATGGGCTCATCTGATATAACGGTAGCCGCACCAGAAGTCGTAGAAGAGGAAATAGACGGTAAACCGTTCTCTTTCACCATACATAAAGTGAACAATGCAGCCGGTCAATCTATAGGATCAGCAGTAGAAAGTGCTACAATGGGGTTTGGAGGAGAGCTGAAAGTATTAGTAGGCTTCGATGCTAATGGTTGCATTTTGGGTTATACTATCCTTTCAACATCCGAGACACCAGGGCTTGGAATGAAAGCAGGAACATGGTTTCAGAAAGGCAACAAAGGAAGTATCATCGGTTTGAATCCGAAAGATGGTGAACTGCATGTGAGCAAGGATGATAAGACAGGTAATGCGATAGACGCCATCACAGCTTCAACCATTACTAGTCGAGCATTTCTGAAAGCTATCAATCAGGCATACAAAGTGTACATGAAACACAACCAAAAAGAATCTCAAACAAAACAAGAAAGGAGATAGGGTATGAGCAATCTTAAAATATTACTGAATGGACTGATCAAGGAGAATCCTACTTTTGTACTTTTCCTCGGTATGTGTCCGACACTGGCCACAACTACGAGTGGTGTGAACGGTTTGTCCATGGGATTATCTACAATGGCAGTACTAGTATGTACAAATTTTGTTATCTCATGTATCAAGAAGATAACCCCAGACATGGTACGCATTCCAGTATTCATCGTTGTGATAGCAGCCTTCGTTACGATCTTACAGATGTTCATGAGTGCTTATGCCCCACAGAGCATCAACGACGCATTAGGTATATATATCCCATTGATTGTAGTAAACTGTATTATCCTAGGACGTGCTGAAAGTTTCGCCTGTAAGAATGATCCTATTTCCAGTATCTTTGACGGATTAGGAATAGGACTAGGATTTACCTTAGGACTTACGATCTTAGGTGTAGTAAGAGAACTGTTAGGAGCAGGAAGCATCTTCGGAGTCCAGTTATTACCCGAAACCTGCAACATTCTATTGTTCGTATTACCTCCAGGAGCCTTTATTTCTCTAGGCTATCTTGTTGCACTATTTAATAAATTCAAAAAGGCATAAACTATGGAGTATCTATTAATATTTATCTCGGCAATTTTTGTCAACAACATCGTATTATCACAGTTTCTTGGCATCTGTCCGTTTCTAGGAGTATCCAAGAAGATAGATACCTCTTTGGGTATGGGCGCAGCTGTAACCTTTGTGCTTACACTCTCTACGATTGTTACTTATCTAGTTCAAGTTTATGTGTTGAACCCGTTGGGATTACAATATCTACAGACCCTATCTTTCATCCTTATTATAGCAGCCTTGGTACAGATGGTCGAGATCATTCTCAAGAAAGTATCCCCAGTATTATATCAAGCTTTGGGTATCTTTCTACCACTCATCACAACCAACTGTGCCGTATTGGGTGTGGCAATATTGGTAATACAGAAAGACTATAGTTTGATAGAGAGCGTTATTTACGCATTCTCTACAGCCCTCGGTTTCGCCTTGTCATTGGTACTTTTTGCCGGTATTCGCGAGCAACTATCACTTGTAAAAATACCTAAAGGAATGCAAGGAATGAGCATTGTGCTGATTACAGCCGGTCTTCTAAGTTTAGCCTTTATGGGATTTTCCGGACTAGAGAGCGGATTGCGCACCCTGTTCGGATTAGGCTAATCCCCACATCAGAAATTATTTGAAAAATAAAACCCTCAAAGGTACATATTTCTAAAAAAATGTGTACCTTTGTCGTATAATAACTAATAGCATTATGAAACAGACAATTTTAGTTACAGGTGGTACCGGTTTTATCGGAAGTCATACCACAGTAGAACTACAACAGGCAGGATACAATGTTGTAATAATAGATAATTTGAGTAATTCTAAGATAGAAGTACTTGACGGTATTGAAAAGATTACTGGTGTACGACCAGCCTTTGAGAATGTAGATCTTCGTGATAAGGAAGCTACGGAAAAAGTATTTCAGAAATATCCGGAAATTGTCGGTATAATTCATTTTGCAGCTTCCAAGGCTGTAGGCGAGAGTGTACAGAAGCCTTTGCTTTATTATCGCAATAATATAGTATCTCTTGTTAATTTGCTCGAACTTATGCCTAAGTATGATGTCAAGGGTATTATCTTCTCTTCTAGTTGTACAGTTTACGGACAACCAAAGCCTGAGAACCTCCCTGTTACTGAGGATGCACCTCATCAGAAGGCTACCTCACCTTATGGTAACACCAAAGAGATCAACGAACAGATTATATACGACTATATACATAGTGGTGCTAATATCAAGAGTATCGTGTTGAGATATTTTAATCCTATTGGAGCGCATCCGTCGGCCTTGATCGGTGAACTTCCAAATGGTGTTCCAGCCAACTTGATCCCTTACGTTACACAGACAGCTATGGGTATTCGCAAGGAACTAACAATCTTTGGCAACGATTATGATACCGAAGATGGTACTTGTATCCGCGATTATATCTATGTAGTAGATTTGGCCAAAGCTCATGTAGCAGCTATGACCCGAGTTCTCGATGAGGATACAGACAGCATAGAGTATTTCAATATTGGTACAGGAAAGGGTAACTCAACACTAGAAATCGTTGAGACCTTTGAAAAGGCTACTGGTGTAAAACTAAACTGGAAATACGGCCCACGTCGTGAGGGCGATATTGAAAAGATCTGGGGAGATTGCACCAAAGCCAATAAGGTGTTGGGCTGGAAAGCCGAGACTCCGCTTGCTGACGTTTTGGCTAGTGCTTGGAAATGGCAGCAGAAACTTCGTGAAGATGGTATAATGTAATCGTAATAATAATATAATAGTAAGCTTTCGAGCTACTATATTTGTGTTTGTGTTGTTGTGCCCTCCGACGTGATGTCGGGGGGTATTTGCTTTTCTACATATACATAGTCATAGACAATCTAAACATTTCTATTCTCTAAATTTGCAAAATTGTACCATTTTGTATACCTTTGCACAATAATAGTCACCAAAGTGATACAAAATGGAGTTGATAAATAGTTTTTTTGAGAATATAAGTACCTTTTTATGGGGATGGCCAATGATTATTTTATTATTGGGCACACACATCTTCCTTACCATTCGCCTGCGATTTCCACAGCGCAAGATATGGCTAGCGATCAAACTGTCGGTATCACGTGACAAACATGCAAAAGGTGATGTATCACAGTTTGGAGCCTTATCTACCGCCCTTGCAGCCACCATTGGTACCGGAAATATTATAGGTATAGCCACGGCAATTTCCTTGGGAGGACCAGGTGCCGTCTTTTGGTGTTGGATAACAGGTGTGTTCGGCATTGCCACAAAATATTCAGAAGGACTTCTTTCCATCAAGTACCGACAGAAAACTAAAAAGGGAAAGATGCTTGGAGGCCCGATGTATGCCTTAGAAAAAGGACTCGGACAGAAGTGGTTAGCTGTTCTCTTTGCTGTTTTTACAGCTATCGCAGCTTTTGGTATCGGCAATACCGTACAAGCGAATGCTATATCTACGATAGCCCAAAACACCTATCATATATCACCATATATAAGTGGAAGCGTCATCTGTCTTTTAGTTGCAGCTGTGTTGTTAGGCGGAGTAAAAAGTATAGCCAAAGTATGCGAATTTCTTGTACCCTTCATGGCTCTTTTCTACGTATTAGGATGTCTATATATCATCGGAGTAAACTACAACTACATCCCGTCGGCTATTTCACTTATCATCCATTCAGCATTTGCTCCTAGCGCAATAGGTGGAGGCTTTGCAGGAGCATCCGTAATTATGGCAGCCCGATTTGGTATAGCTAGAGGACTGTTCTCTAATGAATCAGGATTAGGATCTGCACCTATCGTGGCAGCAGCTGCACAAACACGCAATCCCGTACGACAGGCATTAGTATCTTCTACAGGGACATTTTGGGATACCGTTGTCGTCTGTGCGCTTACAGGATTAGTCATCGTGAGCAGCATCATCGCTTATCCTGACATCGACTTTTCCAATGGAGCAACACTTACCAAAGAAGCATTCGGTAAGATACCATATATCGGCGAACCCTTACTTACCTTTGGTCTACTCACTTTCGCCTTCAGTACGATCTTAGGATGGAGCTATTATGGTGAGCGAGCCATGGAATATCTAAGTGGCAAGAAGTTGATGTATGCCTATCGTCTAGTATATATCATCGCCATCTTCTTTGGTAGTATCGCCAGTTTGGGTGTCGTTTGGAACATCGCTGATTGCATGAATGCGCTCATGGCCATTCCAAACCTTCTTTCTTTGCTCTTACTCAATGGTATCATCGTACATGAGACGAGAAAATACCTATGGCGTGATAACCTTGAAAAAGATATGAACGAATAAAGGGTAGGGGGAGGCACTTACCCCTTTTGAGAAATGTCAAGACTGGTAGCAAGTCCACCCATACTCGTTTCTTTATAAAGTGAAGGTAAATCATGCCCCGTCTGTTTCATCACGGCAACGACCTTGTCGAAGGTGACCCGATGTTTTCCATCACTCTGAATCGCATAGAGTTGTGCATCAAGGGCTCTTGTAGCAGCAAAAGCATTACGTTCAATACAAGGAATCTGCACCATACCGGCTATAGGATCGCAAGTCATTCCAAGATGATGCTCTAAACCAATCTCAGCAGCATACTCTATCTGTGACGGGCTACCACCCAAAAGTTGACAAGCTGCTGCGGCAGCCATCGCACAGGCCACACCTACTTCACCCTGACATCCAACTTCAGCTCCACTAATAGAAGCATTCTGTTTCACGACATTACCAATAAGTCCGGCTGTAGCCAAAGCCCTAAGGATACGAGTCTCTGAAAAACCATGCGTATTTTTAAGATGATATAGCACAGCAGGCAGCACACCACAAGCCCCACAAGTTGGAGCCGTGACGACTGTATGACCGGCCGCATTTTCCTCACTCGCGGCCAAAGCATAAGCATAGATAAGAGATTTATCACGAGCAGAGGAAGAATATTTACTGGCTCTGGAATAATATCCCGAAGCCTTGCGAGAAAGATGCAAAGGACCAGGGAGAACCCCATCGTTATCCAATCCAGCCTCCACACATTTCTGCATAGCCAGCCAAATTTTCTGCAGGAAATCCCATATATCTTTTTGTTCACACATCTCGACATATTCCCAGAAGTTACGGCCATTATCATAACACCACGCCATAATCTCCGATAGATTTTTGAGCGCATACGTATTGATGACACTAAACATATCATAATCTTTGCCCTCAGAGAGTGCACCGCCACCAATACTGTATACCGTCCAACTGTCTAATAAGCATCCATCATTACCGAAGCCTTCAAACTTCATACCATTAGGATGGAAAGGGAGACGAATTTCAGGATGCCATTCAATTTCGACATATCCATGTTTTTGCAGAACATTTATGATAGCCTGATCAGTCATATGCCCCCGTCCGGTAGCAGCGAGACTACCATAGAGTGTTACTACATATTTATAAGCCCGAGGACATTTTTCCACAAAGATCATTGACGCATGTTGAGGTGCCATCGTGTGGCTGCTGGAAGGTCCGTTGCCTATCCGATATAAGTTTTTGAGTGACTCCATATTTGTATTCGAATATGTTACAAAGTTACGGACAATAATCCTCATATCACATTCTTCCACGATAATTAGAGAATGTTTTTCGCATAAGTAACAAATAGTTATTCACGTTTCCTTTTTTGGTTTCATTTTGAAATGAAAGGTTTTATTTTAGCATGAAAAATATAATTTATTAAATTTTCTACGAACGGTTTGACCGGCAAATACATAAGTTTTATCTAATAAGTATATTTTTATAATATTTAAACCCTCGTCATAGAACTGTTAAAAGGAAAATGTTCCGATTATTGCTTCATCTAGAGCGGATAAGGAAATACTTTTCCCCCGAAAGCATAAAAGGAACACTGAAAGAAGTCGATTCATTGAATGAAGTTAACTTCATCGGCTTACGAAGTTAACTTCGTAAGTTCATACGAATAGCTGTATAACCCTACGTAGTTAACTGAACAAGCCGATTTTCGTGTATATTTGTGTAATAAAATATGGGTACTTAAATATAACTGTTTGATTATCAGCGAATTATATTTTAATCATATTTCCAATATTCATAATCAATCTGATGTTCATTCTAAATTTGCGAATTATGAGCAACTTTTTATGGATTATAAATTAAGCAACATAAAAGTTTGTTAAAATTTATAGGCCTCTATTTGTAAATTTGCGATGTTATTTCGAAAGAAATAGTCAGGAAAATCATCTTCAACAATGGTACTTACCGTACAGACAAATTGGCGACTCCTGATTAGCTGCATACAAGCCTTCGGGGCACTGGGCTTGCCCAAGTGCCATATTATTCAAGTATCGGGTAGCCTAATACCCCAGCCATCTATCGATGCAGTGGAAACTTCCAGATAAAATAGCAAGCTATTATGGGAACAAGACGTTGCCGTTTCCTTGAAACACGGTATTCAAAAAGACAGTAAGGATATGACTATGACATCAATAAAGATAAAGTTCAGACCTTCGTCGGTTGAAGGTAAGGAAGGAGGCATATTCTTCCAAATCATACACAATCGTGTAGTCCGTCAGCTGAACACGGACTACAGGGTCTTTACATCGGAATGGGATGCAGAAGCGGAATGCATCATCGTGAATGAAAACCGTTCCGCTACTCTGTGCAACATCAAGGAGCGTCAGGAATGGGACTATGCACGATTGAAGAATGTCATCAGGCAATTGGAGAATGACAACATTAGGTTTACTGCCGATGATGTGATTACAGCATTCCATCGGTTGACAAAGGAAATGTCACTCTTCAACTTCATGCATAGTGTCATTGCACAACTGAAGCAGCTTGGCAAAGTACGGACTTCAGAGACTTATACCGCTACGCTCAAAAGCTTCATGGCATTCAGAGAGGAACAGGACGTGCCGCTTGACGGCATTACTTCGGATTTGATGCTCCTGTATGAAGCCCACTTGAAAGCCAGAGATGTACGCATAAATACCATTCCGTTCTATATGCGCAACCTTCGTGCAGCCAAAGCAAAGAACGTGCCTTTGTCGGTTATCTGCGAGGGCATGGGACATGACTCTGAAGCAACGACACAGATTTACCTTGCATCGCTGGAAACTTCGGTGGTTGATAAAGCCAACAAGATGATATTGAGATTGTTGTAAACAGGGATTTGTTTAGCAAAAAATCTACGTCTCTTCCTGAGAGACGGATAGGCAAGTGAATATGTTGATTTAAGGGCACTTCTTTACATTTTTGAGGGGTTGTTGCTAAACAAAATGCAAAAAAGGGCGCAAAGCGATTTTTTTTACACTAAAATTATTGTTTTTAATCAAAAAAATTAGTATACTTGCACCCTAGATATCCGTCTCTCAGAAAGATATAAATGAGATTTCTTCCTACTCTGTGCCTGCGATAAGGCGCAGTTATTCGAAATATGAAGATGCAATCCTGTAACAGAAACTACTATCGCACGAACATTGCAAATTGAAGAATTCATACCTTAAATAAACAAAGCTTGAACGTGAAATGCAATTCCTCGATGCTGAAATGCATAAGGCTATCCTCTTGTTCAGGGAATCAAATTTGCAAATACACAATCAGGGAATGTTAAACTAATATCAGAACAATGAAAAAGGAATTTTTATGGAGTTTGGTGGCTATGACCATGACATCGACAATGAGTTTGAGTTTCGTATCATGTGACGATGGTGATAATGACAACGACAACAGTGGCGTTGACAATGTATCAGCTCTGACTGGTATTATCGACAAGGAGAGCGGTCTGCGACTGAAATCCTTGGGCGAATATACTGTGAATTACAACAATGAGGGGTTGTATGATTCCATCGCGCACAATGGTTATTTGGATGATTATGCTTTCCAATATGGTCCAAACAAGATTCGTAAAACGCATGATGCATTTTACAACTATGTGACCGAATTTGCCGTGAACTACGACAAGATGGGTAGGTTGACATCTTATGAAAGCCATGAGACCGGCGACTGTGTTTACTTTGAAAGCAAATGGAATGGAACCGGTTCGGCTACTTACACATATGACAACGAAGGACATCTGACATCCATGACCCAATCAGGAGGGGAGGACGGTATTGAAAAGGGGGAGCCATATACCTCCAGTTGGCTAGAAAAGGTCATGTTGACTTGGGAAAATGGTCTATTGAAGGAAATTGCGTACGAAGATATCGGCTTAGAGAATGCACGGACATGGTCGGCTGTATATACTTTCGGTTACGACACGGAATATGTGAATAAGTACAAGCAATGGGTTTACTTCTACGTCTTCGGCGATAACAATACCATTTTTCTCCCCTATCTCGGACTGATGGGCATAGGGCCAGACAAGTTGCCTTCATCCGTTACCTTTACCTATAAAGACAAGTTAGGTACTATCGGAAACGACGGCACAGAGACTTATCCATGCAGTTACGAATTCAATACCGACGGTTCTGTAGCCAAGGCCAACGGCTGGGAGTACACCTACGAATATGCTACTGGCAGCAAGTAATTAGTTTTTTAACCAATTAAACATTTTCATATGAACAAGTTTTTTTTGCGTCTGATGCCCATCATGATGGCCACGACAATTAGTGTGAGTTTCGTGTCATGTAACGATGATGATGACAACGGCAATAGTGGTGTTAGCTCTCCATCTGCCCTGACTGGTATTATCGACCAGGAGAGCGGTCTGCGACTGAAATCATTCAGCAGTAGAGAGTTACATTATTCGAACAATGGTGTGCTTGAATCTGTCACTGCCTCGTATGACAACATGGAGGATCAGTTCACCTTCGACTATCCTGCAAACAAAATAATAGAAACCTGGAAGTACTCCGATGGTAAGACTGGTTCCCAAATCTATTCGGTCAAATACAACAACCAAGGATATATCACTGTTTTTGATACAGATTATGAAGAAGAGGGTTATGCTTCGACCGAAAAGAACTCGTTCAATTATGATAGCGAAGGCCATATGTCGTCTTGCTCATTGTATGGAGTAATTGACAGGATTAAAGATGGGGAACGACTCTATTTGGACTGGAATTTAAAGGTTACCTTTGACTGGAAAGATGGCCTGTTGCAGTATTTGACTTTCGATGGTGAGGAAACTGAAAACGAAACGAAGTCATCAGTCTTCTATAAATATAAGTATTACTATGATGCCGATTACCCCAATAAATATAAGCAGTGGGGCATATACCAAGGTTTCCCGACGGTAGGTGACAGTTACTTTTTCCTGCCATTTATCGGGCTGATGGGTATCGGCCCAGATAGGTTGCCTTCAAGTATGACCTACATCGACAAAGATAATCAGGAAGATCCTGATCACAAGTGGAATTTCCGTTTCACTTTCAACGAGGATGGTTCTCTGGCCACAATGGCTGGTTTTGTGTTTTCTTACGAATATGCAAATGGGAACGGGGAAACTCGTCTGGCGGCTCCTTCGGTAATGACGGTAGAAGATGGAACAGGTTTCCGCCCGAGGCATCGGCATGCACCCCTCTTTGGCGGCATTCCTGTAACTGGCAAAGAATAATATGGATATCGAATTTGGAAAACTGAAACGCGAAGAAATGAAGGCGGCCGTGGAGATTGCCTCCCGTGCCTATCAGGACTATGCCTACGTAGCGCTCTATTTCCCGGATGATGAAGAGCGGCGCCGAGGTCTGCATGCTTTCATGAACTGCGTGTTGAAGAGTAACTTCGGCAGAGCGGATCTCTTGGCAGAGCGGCTGGAGGGTCGTCTGGTTGGACGCGCCACTTTGGAGGGTCCCGATTACCGACCGCCTACGTTTTGGCAGAGTCTCGTCAATGATGGTTGGAAAGTCTATTTCGCCGCCAACTGGAAGAACGTGAACGGTTATCTCGCCATGGACGAAGAGGCCTGTAAACCATGCCTTGACTACAAGAAAACAAATCTCGGAGTGTGGTATCTCAGTATGTTCGAGGTCGATCCTCTCTTCCAGGGACAAGGCATCGGCACCCAGTTCCTGACTTATCAGGAGGACTATGTCCGTCAACGGGGTGGCAGCGAGATGGTCCTCTTCACGAACTCGGAAGAGAATCTTGCCTTCTATACCCGCCGCGGCTACCAAGTGTTCCATGAGTGCGAACTGGCGCATGATGGACGAAAAGTCGGTAGTTGGAGTTTGAAGAAATTGTTATGAACAAAATATGAAACAACTAAAAATTTGGCATATAGCCGTAATATTTGTCATACTCTGTGGCGCATGTTCGAAAACAAGCAGAGACGATAATCAGAAAGAGTTGAAAATCGCCATTGCGTGGCGTGCCGATACGGAGAATGAGTTTTGCACCAATGTCGTAGAGGCCTTTCGACTGGCAGGCGTTAATGTGACCGTGTTGCCGCAGGTAAAGGCTTCGTACATAGATTATGAAGGCAGCTCCGTATCGGCCAATCAACTCGATGCCGATGGTATCGGCTATCTGAGCAATGATGCTGGTCTGCTTGTGCGTGCCAAAGCTTACGACGGTTCTAATGTTGCCGAAGTGCTTCGTGATGTCGATGGTGTGGTGTTTACGGGCGGCGAGGACATATCGCCAAGTCTCTATGCCGTGCAGGAAGATTGGCATCATGTCGAAGCTGAGATTGATTATAATGCAGCACGTGATGTTTCGGATTATCTGACAATGGCGTATTGTCTCGACCACGACATTCCAATTTTAGGATTTTGCCGTGGCTCGCAGATGCTCGGTGTGGTGTCGGGCGCAACCATGATACAAGATTTGCCTGTGTGGTTTGCCTCTCACAATCTGGATTATAACTATGAACATCGCAGAGAAAAGAGTGAAGGCGAAACCTATCGCGACTATACCCCTCACGATGTAAATATAACCAGCGATTCACACTTGGCTAAAATGTTCGGCACCACGGCGTTGACAGCTGTCCCTTCGTGGCATCATCAGGCCATACATAGTGTCGAAGGAACTCTCTTATGCGTGACAGCAACAACAAGCGTTTCGGGCATTGAGACCATTGAGGGAATCGAACGAAAGGATAAGCGTTGTGCCGTAGCTGTTCAGTTCCACCCCGAAGCCGCCATTGTGAAGCATTCGGGCAAAGGTGTGAACAATGCCAACGCTTCTCAATTTATGTCCTACGAAACGGCTATGCCTCTATTCCGTAGCTTTATAGAGTGTTGTAAGTGAGACATATTCGTTCCGAAAGGAAACAGAACCATTAATACAGATGTTTTTTACAAATAAAACTATTCGATTTATGAGAAAAATTAGACAATGGATGTTTGCTGCCGTCCTTGTTATATGCAGCGCAATAACTATAAGTATCGGCTTGACTGCCTGTGAGAAGGCTCATGCAGAGAACGAGTTTCCCGAGCCAAAAGTAGAGACAGAGGAACTAATACGTACCAGCCAGAGCTGGGATGGTGTGGAACTGCCCGACTATTTTCAGGGCCGCCCAGAACTCGTAGCAGTAAAGTATGTTTTTCCTCCAGGCATGAAACTTGGATGGCATCACCACGTGGCAATGAACTACGGCGTACTTGTGCAGGGAGAACTGACCATCATAGGTCAGGACGGCAAGACCAAGGTTGTACACGAGGGCGAGGCTGTAGTAGAAATGGTGGGTACAATTCATCATGGAGAGAATCGTGGCACTAAGCCTGTAATTCTCTATATGTTCTATCTCTCACAGAAGGATCTGCCATTAGCTGTGCAGCATCCTGAGATTCCAATGAATTAAAACAATGTCGTCAGTCGTTCTTCAAGACAAATTGCGCAAAGAATTAGGCTATCAGAATATTATTGTCGCTGATGCCATGGAGATGGGAGCTATAATGCAGCAGTACACCAATACTGAAGCTGCCATAGGGTGCATACAGGCAGGTGTGGATATAGTTCTCGTACCGAATAATTTCGTTGAAGCGTTTGATGCCATTGTTTCGGCCGTAAACAACGGAACAATCAGTGAAGAACGCATCAATCAGAGTGTTCGACGAATTTTAAAACTAAAAAACAGTATCAGGAAATAAATTCTAAGGGTTATGAAACGGACATACAAGTATTGGTTTCTTGCTGCATTTTTCATTTGCGGAGTTTATGTGTTGTCATCGTGCAAGGATAGCAATGACAGTTCGGTTTCTCCTGACACGACAGTGTTGCTTGAATGGCAGGCGGGAGAAACCGTAAGTCTTGAAGCAATTGAGGCTTTCGGAGGAGTGGACAAATGTTTTGCTGCCGACCCGATTCCCGATGAAGTATGGCAACGTATGCAGGACAAGACTTATAAGGAGAATCCATATATACAACGTAGTGACTTGCGGCACATACGTGCCCTTCATTGGGACTATGACGAAAAAATTCACATAGGCGAAATGGTATGCAACAAACTGATAGCAGACAAGGTCGCAAGAATTTTGCGTCAACTGTTTGATACTAAATACCCCATCCAGCGTATGCTGCTGCCAGATGTTTATGGTGCCGACGACGAGACTCAGATGCGAGACAATAACTCTTCATGCTTCTGCTATCGTGCCATAGCAGGTACTACGAAATTGTCAAAACACGCCAGAGGGCTAGCTGTTGACATCAACACTCTCTACAATCCTTACTACAAGGACAGGGAAGATGGTTCGCGTTTCATACAGCCTGCTACGGCAGCAGAATATTGCGACCGAACAAAGGAGTTTCCCTACAAGATAGACCACGAAGATCTTTGTTTCCGTCTCTTCACTGAGGCTGGATTTGAATGGGGAGGTGACTGGACAACATGCAAGGACTTCCAACACTTTGAACTTGTTGAATAAGACTGATATGAGAAAGTTTGCAGTGCTGTACATCACCAAAGAAAATACTGACAAATTCATTTATGTCTTGAAAGGACATAAATTTGATATCCATTAAAGCGAATATATTATGAAAACAAGGATGAATCTGATTCTTGCCACCATCTTGACAATATGCGGCGGAGTGAGTATGCAGGCACAGACTGTGCGAGGAACTGTGACAGAAGCCATTAGTGGTGAAAAACTTATTGGCGCCACCGTAAAGGTTGTCGAGACCGGGACAGGCTCCGTTGTCGATCTTGAAGGTAACTTCCGCATCGACATTCCACAATCGGGACGTTACACTCTCGAAA
>Ga0256407_10000503_pt1 | contig 93408 bp, 81 predicted proteins | sample RumenRJG_04DNA_FD_193489 | JGI IMG/M metagenome (GOLD analysis project Ga0256407, IMG submission 193489) | Bovine rumen microbial communities from Lethbridge, Alberta, Canada - RJG_04 | ecosystem: Host-associated > Mammals > Digestive system > Stomach > Rumen | place: Canada: Alberta... | reverse complement strand
ATCTCCTAATTGTGTTAATCTTTCATATCTGTTCTCCGTATCAAAGAACCCTAACTGTATATTTCTCATACTTCTATTATAACGCTTTCTCACTCTTTTGTATAGGGGTTTTTAGAGATGCCCTTCAGATATTGCTAATAAAGTTGTCTTTGTCTATTTGCCACCATATTCACCTGATTTGAATCCAATCGAGCAAGTTTGGAGATTAACACGCCGTGATGCTACACACAATATATTTTTTAGAGATGTTCATGAGTTGGAACAGGCTGTTGACGAGTATTATTCGTTGTTCAATGCTCCAAACACTTGGCTTAAGTCTTTATGCTCTTTTAAATTTGACAATTATTAGGTATTTTAAATTGTCGTTTACTATAATATTCTCCACTTACTATCTTCACTTAACATTTTCTACACCTCACACACAAGATTATTTCAGAAAGATTGTTTTCAGACATAGTATCAAGAATAAAAAATAACAACCAATAAAATACAATAACATTATTATAAAAGTGACGAAAAGCCAACGGAAAAGAAATTCTCCGTTGGCTTTTTGGACTTTAAGGGATATTACTCAAGATTGTTCAGTAAAGTATCCAGTACATCAAAGACGAGCATTTTGTTTTTATCAGACAGTTTTTCAATTTTATCGGAAAGTTTTGCTTCCTTGTTTCTGTGTCCCAAAGTAATGACATCTTCAAAAATATCGTCTGCTGAACATTCCAGAGTGTTCATAATGGCAATCAGCTTTATAAATTGCTGTAACCCATAAGACTTTCGTCAACTTCCTTGGCACAATCACGACCATCACGGATTGCTCTGACAACAAGCGATTGTCCTGAATGAACATCACCTGCGGCAAAAATTTCGGGAATATTGGTAGCGTGTTTTCCTTGTTGTGTGGCAATGTTGCTTCTTTTGTCTGTGGTAACACCGAAAGCCTCTGTAACATAATTCTCACTGCCTAAAAATCCTGCTGCAATCAGTACTAATTCTACATCGACAGTGTGTTCACTGCCGTCAACAGGTTTCATAGTAATCCGTCCGCCGTTTTCATCTTTTTCAAGGGAGAGGTCAATCAGTACCGCACCATATAAATTTCCCTGTTCATCTTTCAGAAATTCTTTTACGGTAGTCTGATAGATTCTCGGGTCACTTCCGTATACGGTGATAGCTTCTTCCTGTCCGTAGTCCGTTTTGCAGACTCTTGGGTATTGTGGCCACGGGTTGTTTTCGGCACGGGTTTCAGGTAATTTCGGCATCATTTCCAGTTGAATAACCGATTTTGCTCCATGTCGTACGCAAGTTCCCACACAGTCGTTACCCGTGTCACCGCCACCGATAACCATAACATTTTTTCCGTTTGCCGAAATATAACTTCCGTCCTGTAAATTGTTGTCCAGCAGTGCCTTAGTGGTAGATTTGAGAAAGTCCACCGCAAAATAAATACCTTCCGCATCCCGTCCCGTGACATTGATGTCACGGGGATTTGATGCACCGCAAGCTAAAACAACCCTGTCAAAACTATTCAGTATTTCTTCAGCACTTATATCCTTGCCTACATCGGTATTTGTCCTGAACACAATACCTTCTTTTTCCATAATACTCACTCTGCGTTGAATGATGTGTTTTTCCAGTTTCATATTGGGAATACCGTACATCAACAAACCGCCGATACGATCAGAACGCTCAAAAACGGTTACGCTGTGACCTCTGCGGTTAAGCTGGTCAGCTACGGTAAGTCCCGCAGGCCCCGAACCGATAACAGCAACAGTTTTTCCTGTACGTACTGTCGGCACACAGGCTTTTGCAAAGCCCTCTTCATACGCTTTTTCTACAATCGCATACTCATTGTTCCGTACTGTTACAGCATCTCCGACTGCCCCGCAGGTGCAGGCCTTTTCACAAAGAGCAGGACATACACGACTGGTAAATTCGGGAAAATTATTTGTCATACGCAGACGCTCATAAGCTGCTTTCCACGCTCCCCTGTATAGCAAATCGTTCCATTCAGGTATAAGATTGTTCAGCGGACAGCCCGAAATCATTCCGCCTATATTCATTCCCGACTGACAAAACGGTACACCGCATTCCATACATCTTGCAGCCTGCTGTTTCTGTTCGTTATCACTCAGCGGCTGATGAAATTCGCAGTAATTTCCTATACGTTTATTTATTGAAAAGGCTTCAGACTCTTTTCTGCAAAATTCAAGAAATCCTGTTGGCTTTCCCATTATTGCTCCTCCTTATTGCTTACCCGTAAGACTGTAAAAAGCTTCAATTTTTGCTTCATCGTGACTTAATCCCCTGCCCTCGAATAATGCAATTTCTTCAATGATGGTCTTGTAGTCACGGGGGATAATTTTTTTGAATTTCGGCAGATACTGTTCAAAATCCGCTAAGATACGCTTTGCCTTTTCGGAATTGGTTGCCTGAATATGCTGTGTAATCATAGATTTGAGTTTTTCTTTGTCGGCTTTTTCTGTAACTTCGGAAACAAGGATTAATTCCTTGTTCAGTTTTTTATATAAATCCCTGTTTTCGTCCAGAACATAGGCTATACCGCCCGACATTCCTGCACCGAAATTTTTACCTGTCTTACCAAGAACTGCTACATAACCGCCGGTCATATATTCACAGCCGTGTTCGCCGACACCCTCAACAACCGCTTCCGCACCTGAATTTCTGACACAGAACCGTTCCCCTGCGATACCGTTGATAAATACTTTTCCGCTGGTTGCACCGTAAAGGGCAACGTTGCCGACAATGATATTTTCTTCTGCTTTGAAACGGCTTTCTTTTGGCGGATAGACAATCAGCTTACCGCCCGAAAGACCTTTGCCGAAATAGTCGTTGCTGTCGCCGACAAGTTCAAGAGTAAGACCTTTTGGAATGAATGCCCCGAAACTCTGTCCGCCTGCCCCGTGACATACCACTTTGAAAGTATCTTCGGCGAGGGTATTACCGAACTTTTTGGTAATCTCCGAACCGAAAGCCGTTCCCAATGAACGGTCGGTGTTGCTGACATCAATAGAAATGGTTTCTGTATTTCCTGTTGCAAACGCATTGCAGAATTTTTCGGCAAGTTCTTTTTCGTCAATCGTCTGTGAAAGCTGAAAATCATAATGACCTTTATTATGATAGTCAATGTTTTCGTACAAATCGCATTTCAGTATTGCCGAAAGGTCTATTTTTTGTTCTCTGTCGGAGAGATTATCTTTTTGTCTGAGCAAGTCAAAGCGTCCGACAAGTTCATCAACGCTTCTTACACCTAATTTTGCCATATATTCTCTGAACTCTTCGGCAATAAACATCATAAAGTTTATGACATATTCGGGTTTACCTGCAAATTTTTTGCGTAATTCAGGATTTTGAGTAGCCACACCAAACGGACAAGTATCTAAATTACAAACTCTCATCATAGCACAGCCTAAAGTTACAAGCGGAGCTGTGGCAAAGCCAAATTCTTCCGCACCGAGTATAGCAGCTATGGCAACATCTCTGCCCGTCATCAATTTACCGTCTGTTTCGATAACAACTTTGCTGCGTAAACCATTCATTATCAGGGTCTGATGTGCCTCTGCAAGACCTAATTCCCAAGGTAAGCCTGCGTGATGTATCGAACTTACAGGTGCAGCACCTGTGCCGCCGTCATAACCTGAAATCAATATGACATCTGCTCCTGCTTTTGCCACACCTGCCGATACCGTACCTACACCGCATTCCGAAACCAGTTTTACCGAAATACGGGCTTTCTTGTTGGCATTTTTCAAATCATAGATAAGCTGTGCCAAATCCTCAATGGAATAAATATCGTGGTGCGGCGGCGGTGAAATCAGAGATACTCCGGGTGTGGAATGTCTTGTTCTGGCAATCCAGGGATAGACTTTTTTACCTGGTAAATGACCGCCTTCGCCAGGTTTTGCTCCCTGTGCCATTTTTATCTGAATTTCATCGGCACTGTTCAGATATTCCGAAGTCACTCCGAAACGTCCCGAAGCAACCTGCTTTATTGCCGAACAGCGATTGTTTTCCGTACCTCTTGTTTTCAGTCTTTCATCACTTTCGCCGCCCTCGCCCGAATTGGATTTTCCGTGCAGACGGTTCATTGCCAACGCCAGTGTTTCATGTGCTTCCTGTGATATAGAACCGTAAGACATCGCTCCTGTCTTGAAACGGCGGACAATGGATTCGGCACCTTCCACTTCATCAAGGGGAACAGGTGTTTCGGGATAGTTGAAATCCAGCAATCCACGGATATTCATAGCTCCTGTTTCTTCGGTGAGCATTCTTGTGTACGATTTGAAAAGCTCATAATTACCTGTCCGTGTGGCAGTCTGTAATGTGTGAATTGTTCTGGGATTGTAAAGATGTTCCTCTTTACCGCTGCGGTATTTATGCGAACCGCAGGAAAACGGTTCGGGAGTTGTTTCCAGATTCAGAGGGTCAAATGCCATAGTATGAAGTCTGTCAACCGTTTTTTCTATATCCTCAAGGGTAATTCCTCCGATACGGCTTACTGTTCCCGTAAAGTATTCGTCAATGACATCTTTTCCAAGTCCGACAGCCTCAAATATCTGCGAACCCTGATATGACTGTATGGTGGAAATACCCATCTTTGAAGCTATTTTGACTATACCGTGTAATATTGCACTGTTATAGTCATCAACAGCGGCATAGTAATCCTTGTCAAGCATATCTTCGTGTATAAGTTCATGTATTGTTTCCTGTGCAAGATAGGGATTTACCGCACTTGCTCCGTAGCCGAGCAGTGTTGCGAAATGGTGAACGGTTCGGGGTTCTCCGCTTTCCAAAATAACGGCAAGAGAGGTTCTGCGTTTTGTTACTACTAAATGACGGTGCAAAGCCGATACGGCAAGCAGTGAGGGAATTGCCAGATGGTTTTCATCAACACCTCTGTCGGAAAGAATAAGGATATTTGCTCCGTCATTATATGCCTTGTCAGCTTCAAGATAAAGACGGTTTATCGCTTTGGAAAGCCTTGTATTTTTATAATACAGTATCGGAATAACGGCTACTTTAAATCCGCTGACTTTCATATTCTTGATTTTCAGAATATCGGTTGAAGTCAGAATAGGATTATGCACTTTGATAACCTTACAGTTTTCAGGTCGTTCTTCCAGTATATTGCCGTCCTCACCGATATATACGGTTGTCGATGTTACTATTTCTTCTCTTATAGCGTCTATGGGCGGATTTGTTACCTGTGCAAAAAGCTGCTTGAAATAGTTGAAAAGCGGCTGAGGCTGTTTTGAAAGTACCGCTATAGGAGTATCAATTCCCATAGCCGTTATAGGTTCGCTGCCCTGCTTTGCCATAGGCAGTATCTCTTTCATAATTTCTTCGTAAGTGTAACCGAAAGCCTTTTGCAGTCTTTTACGTGCATTTCCGTGATGTGATTCTACCCTTACATTAGGAATTTTCAGATTTTTCAGTCTTACGAGATTACTGTCGAGCCATTCTCCATATGGCTGACGGTTAGCATAATAGCTTTTCAGTTCATCATCGTCAATGACTTTTCCTTTGACAGTATCCACTAAAAGCATTTTACCGGGTCGCAGTCTTTCTTTTATAACGATTTTTTGGGCAGGTATCGGCAACGCACCCACTTCTGACGACAAAATCAGATAACCGTCATCGGTAATATAATAACGTGAGGGTCTTAATCCGTTTCTGTCCAGTACAGCCCCCATAATGTCACCGTCTGAAAACAGGATTGACGCAGGGCCGTCCCAAGGTTCCATCATTGTTGCATAATACTGATAGAAATCCCTTTTTTCCGTACTCATTGTATGGTTTCTGTCCCAAGGCTCAGGAATGGTTATCATAACGGCAAGCGGCAAATCCATTCCGCTCATTACAAGAAATTCAAGCGTATTGTCAAGCATAGCGGAGTCCGAACCCTCTGTATTGACAACAGGCAGTACTTTTTCCAAATCACCTTTCAGGTGTTCGCTCTGCATAGTTTCCTCACGGGCAAGCATTTTATCCGCATTGCCCTTTATGGTGTTGATTTCTCCGTTATGTACAATCATACGGTTGGGGTGAGCCCTCTGCCAGCTCGGATTTGTATTCGTTGAAAATCGGGAATGTACCATAGCAATAGCGGATTCAAAATCATTATCCTGCAAATCAAGGAAAAATCTCCTCAAATCTCCTACAAGAAACATTCCTTTATACACTATCGTTCGGCTTGACAGAGAAACAACATATGTATCTTCATTACTCTGTTCAAATTCACGTCTTGCAACATAAAGACGGCGGTCAAAATCAATACCTCTTTTTACGTTCTCAGGTCTTTTGATGAAGCACTGCTGAATATCGGGCATACAATCCAATGCTCTCTGTCCTATTACCGACGTATCACTGGGAACATTTCTCCAGCCGAGTATTTCAAGCCCTTCTTTTCCGGCAATGATTTCAAACATTTTCTTTGCCTGATTGCGGTGAAGCTCGTTTTGCGGAAAGAAAAACATTCCCACACCGTAATCTCTTTTTCCGCCGAGTTCTATATCAAGCTCTTTTGCAGCTTTGGTGAAAAATCTGTGGGAAATCTGAACAAGAATACCTACACCGTCACCTGTTTTTCCCTCAGCGTCCTTGCCTGCACGGTGTTCAAGTGTTTCCACTATGGTAAGTGCATCTGCAACGGTCTTGTGGGAGGGAATACCCTTAATATTGACGACTGCTCCTATACCGCAGTTGTCGTGTTCAAATGACTGTCTGTAAAGACTGTATTCACTGTTAAACATGATAATCTTCCTCTCCAAATCGTGATTACGCACGCTATTATAAAACTGTTTACAGGGATTGTCAATAGAAAATGCAATATTTTTGATTTTAAAATTCATTTTACCGCTTTTTTGCCTGCTTTTCAGCCTTGCTTTTGAAATATCTGAAATTTTATTTAAAAAAATTGCAAATAAGTATTGACAAATGTTTTCCAAAGTTGTATTATGCAGGTGTTGACAGCAATGGGGCTGTCGCAGTAAGGCAAGCAATCATAAATCCGTAAGTCCTTGATTGTGGGTATCGGATTTACAGATTACGAAGCTGCTTTCTGCGACTGCCCCTTTTTGTCTACCTCAGAAAAGACAGGAGAGAAGTTTTATGGCAAATGTAACAGAATTTTTCGGCAGTATGGTTTTTGATGATAAAAAGATGCAGGAGTATCTTCCCCGAACAACCTACAAGACACTCAAGAAAACCGTAAAAAACGGTGAACCGTTAGATATCAGCGTTGCCAATGCCGTTGCCAATGCAATGAAGGAATGGGCAGTTGAAATGGGCTGCACTCATTATACCCACTGGTTTCAGCCGATGACAGGCGTTACCGCCGAAAAGCACGACAGCTTTATTTATCCCACTGATGACGGAAGCATTATAATGGAATTTTCAGGCAAGGAACTCATCAAAGGCGAACCCGATGCGTCAAGCTTTCCGTCAGGCGGTATCCGTGCCACATTTGAAGCAAGAGGCTATACCACATGGGATCCTACTTCCCCTGCTTTTATCCGTGACAAGACACTGTATATTCCTACAGCATTCTGCTCCTATACAGGTGAAGTACTGGATAAGAAAACACCGCTGCTCCGTTCTATGGAGAGATTGAGTTCAGTTGCCGTACAGCTTCTGCATTTACTCGGGAAAACAGATGTAACAAGAGTAACTACTACGGTAGGCCCTGAACAGGAATATTTCCTGATTGATAAGAAAATGTACGACAAACGCCCTGATTTAATCTATACAGGCCGTACATTGTTCGGTTCACCTGCTCCCAAAGGTCAGGAACTGGAAGACCATTATTTCGGCTCTATCAAGACAAGAGTTTCCGCATTTATGAACGACCTTGACGAAGAATTATGGAAACTCGGTGTATTTGCAAAGACAAAACATAATGAGGTTGCTCCATCTCAGCATGAGCTTGCCCCTATATTTGAAACTTCCAATGTTGCTACAGACCATAACGAACTCACAATGGAAGTAATGAAAAAGGTTGCAGAACGTCACGGACTTGTATGTCTGCTGCACGAAAAGCCCTTTGCAGGAGTAAACGGCTCAGGAAAACATAACAACTGGTCGATTTCCACCAACACAGGCGAAAATCTTCTTGACCCCGGCAGACAGCCCGAAAACAATTTACAGTTTCAGCTTTTCCTTTCGGCTATTGTCAAGGCAGTGCATGAATATCAGGATTTATTGCGTCTGACTGTTGCCAGTGCAGGCAACGACCACCGTCTTGGTGCAAATGAAGCTCCGCCTGCTATCATTTCTATGTATCTCGGCGATGATTTGGGTGCATTAGTCAATTCTATCGTAAGCGGAACACCGTACAAGGGCAAAAAAAAATCCGAAATGCTTACGGGTGTAGATGTTCTTCCCGATTTTAAAAAGGATAATTCCGACAGAAACCGTACATCACCGTTTGCTTTCACGGGAAATAAATTTGAATTCCGTGCATTGGGTTCATCACTGAATATTGCCTGCCCGAACTATATGCTCAACACTATGGTAGCACAGGAACTTTCAGAATTTTATGACGAACTCAAAAATGCTCCCGACCTTGAAGCGGCTTTGAAAGAACTTATCAGAAAAACTCTTACAGAACATCAGAATATCATTTTCAACGGCGACAATTACTCAGAAGAATGGGTAGCCGAGGCAGAAAGAAGAGGTCTTTGCAATTACCGTTCACTTCCTGAAGCAATGTCGCATTATGTAGATAAGAAAAACATAGATTTATTTGTCAATAACGGTATCGTCACAGAAGCAGAACTCCGTGCAAGATATGAAATCGAACTTGAACATTATGCAAAGCAGATACGCATTGAAGCTCTGACAATGGTCGATATGGCAGAAAAAAATATTACCCCTGCGGTGAGTGCCTTCGTAAGAGAGCTTACAGGCACAGCACTGGCAAAGAAATCACTTTCGGAAAGCGTATCTGTTTATACTGAGCTTTCGCTTGTGGAATATCTTTCATCTAATCTTGAAAGCTTCGTCAAAAAGACAGCCGAGCTTGAAAATTCTGTAAATGAAGCAAAAAATTACAGCTCAGACAGTCTGACACTTGCAAAATATTACCGTGAAACTGTATTTGCACTTATGGGAGAGCTTCGTGCTTTGGGCGATGCTATGGAAAAGAAAACATATGCAAAATACTGGCCTTACCCTTCCTACGGTGAATTATTGTTCGGCGTATAAGTTTTCCGGGGTACAAAGCTGTATCACCCCTTGAGCGGCTTTGTACCTCACACCTACAGATTAATCAGGCTTTCCGAACAACGTGAGCCATAAAAGTTTTTTGTCCGCTTTTTTTCAAAAAAGCGGGCGGGATTGTCAAGGGTGCAACCCTTGACACAGGATTTTTAAGGACGGTAGTCCTTAAACTCGAATTTTGAGTGAGTAAGGAATGATGATTTATGGATATGCAGACAGTTTTGTCAAAAGCAGTGGAACAGTCCAACGCTTTTACAATTGCCATATGGTATCTGATAGGAGCAGCTCTTGTATTTTTTATGCAGTGCGGCTTTGCAATGGTAGAAACAGGCTTCACACGAGCCAAAAACGCAGGAAACATCATTATGAAAAATCTGATGGATTTCTGTATCGGTACGGTAATGTTCATCTTTCTGGGATTTGGATTGATGATGTCGGAAGATTATCTGTTTGGCGTGATAGGTATTCCGAATTTGCAGATATTCAATGACTTCAATAATTTTCCGTGGTCAAGCTTTGTTTTCAATCTGGTTTTCTGTGCCACAGCAGCTACGATTGTTTCCGGAGCAATGGCGGAAAGAACAAAATTTATTTCCTATTGCATTTACAGCGGACTGATTAGCCTTGTTGTTTATCCTGTAGAAGCAGGCTGGGTATGGAACAGTCACGGCTGGCTGGCACAGATGGGTTTTGTAGATTTTGCAGGCTCTGCCTGTATCCACACTGTAGGCGGTATTTCGGCACTCATAGGTGCGGCAATAGTAGGACCTCGTATCGGCAAATATACCAAAGACGGTAAACCACGAGCTATTCCGGGACACAGCCTTACACTCGGTGCATTGGGTGTGTTTATATTATGGTTCGGCTGGTACGGCTTCAACGGTGCGGCCGCAAGCGATGTTACACAACTGGCACAGATTTTCGCAACAACAACGGTTGCTCCTGCCTTTGCTACATGTACAACAATGATATATACTTGGATAAAGAACGGTAAACCTGATGTTTCAATGTCGCTTAACGGCTCACTTGCAGGACTTGTGGCGATTACGGCAGGCTGTCACACAGTGGATATTCTGGGAGCAATCATTATCGGTATGGTAGCAGGCATACTCGTAGTTATTGCCGTTGAAGTTATAGACAGCAAATTGAAAGTTGATGACCCTGTCGGTGCGGTTGCAGTACATATGTGTAACGGTATCTGGGGAACACTGGCTGTCGGAATTTTCTCCAAAGATGAAGCAACATTAGGACTTCTGTATGGCGGCGGATTTACACAGTTGGGCAAACAGTTTGTCGGAATTTTCTGTATAGGACTGTATACGGCGGTATTGATGACATTGATTTTCTTTGCTATCAAAAAAACTATCGGACTTCGTGCTTCCAAAGATGAGGAGGTAAGAGGTCTTGACCTTACAGAACACGGTCTTTCAAGCTCATATGCCGACTTTATGCCTGTTCCTCAGATACTCACAGGAAAATCCGAAGAATTTTCAGATGGTAATGTTCCGCCTGAAAAGGCTGTCGAAATTACGCTTAAAGCAAAAGAACATTCTGTTTCCACTTCTGACGGTGTGAAGTTTACCAAAATCAGCATTATTACCAAACAAAGTAAGTTTACGGATTTGAATACAGCACTTACAGAAATCGGTATAACAGGTATGACAGTAACACAGGTACTCGGCTGCGGTGTACAAAAAGGTAAAACAGAGTATTATCGTGGTGTAGAAGTTGAAATGAATTTGTTACCAAAAATTCAGATAGATATTGTGGTATGTAAAATACCTGTCAAACAAGTTGTCGATACAGCGGTAAAGGCAATCTATACAGGGCATATAGGTGACGGTAAAATTTTTATCAGTGATATAGAAGATATTGTCCGTGTCCGTACAGGCGAAACAGGTTTTGATGCTTTACAAGATAATGAATAATATACCGCCAAAATGATGTCTGATATAGCATATAAAAAATAGGAATGCTTAATCATCCAGTTATTTCGGTGAGAAATAGCAAAACGCTTGGGAACATATTCCAGACCGTCAGGGTACAGGGAAATGTTCCCATATTTTTTATCCGTAGTTTCTGATGGCATATAGGCAAGGACAACGGTATATTCAATCTGCGGATAAGATTCTTTAAGTTTTTTCAGAGATGAAAGAACCATACTGTCAAAATTACCCTGATTACCGACATAGAAGTATCGGACATTCTGTTCAAGTATCAATTTTTTTTGTTGTTTCTGTAAGTAAAGGTTCGACACTTTGCGGAGTGTTTCTGTGACCGAAAAAACAACAGGACTTTTCAGAAAGATTATTTTCAGACATAGTATCACCCTTAAAGCAATGACAATAGCGTAAACAGTCAGCGGAAGAAATTGTATGTCTGTTTTTGCAAAAAGAGAAGCTTTGCCCAGTTGAGAGGAATGAAAATCAAATTTCATCTGATGTGGAGCTTTTGTACAGATAAAAAGTCTTTGATTGCCATTTGAGGTTTTGGTAATGATGGCGTAAACGGGATTTTTTCCAAAAAGATTTGTAATAACCTGACGGCAGCCAACAGAATAATCCGTATCACCCACAGCTGAAAATTCAAAATCATCAGAAGAGAGTTTTCTTCCTCTTACTTTTGGTCTGCCTTTTTTGCCGGTTTTAGCAGGCGGAAGTTCATACAAAGCGGTATCGTGTCTGACATTGCTTATCAAGGCAAGATTGTCATACTTTTTCGGCAGTTGTGTTATTTCAGCTTTCGGATACCAACTGTCGCAACACATATATAATCCGATAATGTCACACCGTCCCATTTGTAGTATCCTTGTTCTTCAGCAGTTTTGGATAAAATCCCTTTCAATTCTTCCTTTTGCTCTGCCGATAATCTTGAGGATTTACCTTTATGTTTCTTAACGGCTCAAAGCCTTTTTCATCAATGTCCTTTACCTATCTTGACAGGGTTCTTCGGGGAACTCCTGACATTTGACTTATTTCGTCTGCTTTTATTTTTCTTTCAAGCATTAAATTTACAAGCGTTACTTTCCAAACATATTTTTTATCTTTATCTTCTTTTACTATCCGTTTACTCTCTTTTAATAGTTTTTCAGAGGCATTTATAAATTTTCTTTTGTTCATTTAATATACAACTCTTTGGGAATATTATATCACTTCTTTCTCTTTTTGTTAATGGGTTGTTTACTCAGACGTTTACTATAATACCGCTGAGTAAAGTTACCATATAGGTAATCATAATATTGTCTATTTTAACAAACCTCCCGATTATAGGGAGGTTTTGTTTTTTTTGCTGTATTTATCGTAAGTTTAAACAGAAAAACCATTTTAACTGTTGTTACTTTTCACAAATATTACATTAGAATTTTAGAATATTAGACAAAATTATTGAAATAGTATTGAAATATATTTTTTGTTTTAGTATAATTGCCAATGGAAGTGAGCGTTGCAATAAAGAACAGAATGGGGGAATTCAATTATGGCAACAGCGACTAAACGAAATTTAATATCAGTCGTATCAATCTTTTGCGTGATTATGCTGATTGTTGATATTTTCCCGATGGCGACAAACAGCAACAAGGCAGAAGCTGCTAAAGAGGATTACGGTTTACCGCTTACTTATGACGCACAGGCTACTTTGTATGACTATTACACAGACAATGAAATACACGACGGAAGTGAAAAAGCCAACGGTTCGGACTTAGGTGGATTTCAGGATCCGTATACTGTGCTTAATTCTAAAATTGCCAATTCTAACATAGATGACGGCGACGGCGGGACGAGATTATGGTATCATAAACTGGAAGACTGGATTACAGTAGGTGCACATATTTACACTAAAGGTGTCAGCGGTAAGTTCGATGCAAAAGAGTATGCCAGCGTAGGAAACGACAAAGAAAAGTGTGAATATGACGGTAACGGAACGAATATTAACGGAGTAACATATAATTACTATATAGACGTTAATTTGAACGAAATGATAAAAGGTGCAGAAGATGCGTTGATATATGTGGAATTCTATAACTGGACAGGTTCGGGAACAATGGACGCTCATACAGAGGCAGTTCCTGTAATAGCTAACTACACAAACTATTACGAGAGATATTGTAAGAATCCGAGTACATGGGAAAATGCCACAAGGTGTACCAAAAGAACGGCTAATTTCAGAAGTACAGGAACAAGTAATTATACATATCCTTTGTATTTCGGTACGTTCCACAAAGGCGACGTTACGGGTGCAGAGGACTTCTTAGGATATACAAATGACACAAAGCCCGGTTACAGTAAATTTTATTGGGGTGTAAATATTGCTCAAAGAAATGATTTTACTACCTCAATAGAAGGACTGGCAGGAAAGAATTTAGGCACAGACGGTGAAATTTATGATGTCGACGGAATCACAGAACTGCCGTACTTTAACAAATCGTTCCTTGAAGGAAACAATGTAGGTAAAGAATATAAGAATGATAAACTGAAGTTACAGTTTGATTTAGACGATGAGGGTTATTATTACTACAATTCTGAAAATGCAAATCAGGCAGTTTATTATGAAGACGGTGTGCTGAAAAAAGGAAGTCAGTATGCAGTTTACAATAACAATACAGGCGACAGTACAAAGTATTACGGATTTTTCCCGTTTAACGATGGCAGCACTAACAATACTAGATATAACAACGGAAATAATGCACCTAACATTGATGGAAATACAGTTAATCCAAAGCTGAATATGGGCTTCGGTCTGGTTTTGGATATTGATTTTAAGTTGCCTAAAGTAAGTAGTCCGAGTGCAGCCAAAGGAGCTAATAATAAAGACATCATATTCAAATTTACAGGTGATGATGATGTCTGGGTATTTGTTGACGGAAAGCTGGCACTTGATTTAGGCGGCGGACATACTTCCGCAAGCGGAAATATCAATTTTACAACGCAGAAAGTGACTTTGGATGATTCGGTAGATGTAAGCACAGCAAGAGATATTGTAAGAAGCAGAAATGACGGTAGGCTGGGCAGCAAAAAAGAATATACATTCTCTCAGCTTGGTTTAGGCGGATTGGAATATGACGCAAAGACAGAGCATCATATCAAATTCTTCTATATGGAAAGAGGTATGATAGAATCCAACCTTTCCTTGAATTTCAACTTACCTATTATTCTTAATCAGAATAACCTTACAATTAAAGAACGTACAGATTTCAGCGGAGTAAACAGAGGTCTTTTAAGCTATACTGTAAGAGCTGCTGAAAAAGACGCATTTGCATATACTGTAAAGAATAAGGGTACAAAGGTAAACGAAGTTCCCGGCAGTGGTTTCACATATCCTTCTTATGAACAGGACATAAGCAGAGTAAGAAATTATTTGTACGATAACGAAAAAGCGTTGTTTACCAAACGTGAAACGGAAACCAAAATCATTCAGGAAGCAGATACGAGCAATTTCTACCTTGAGCCGAATATGTGGGATAAAGACAATGCAATATTTATCGCTTATATGTACGGCAACGGAAGCGAAGAATATGTACAGATGGATAAAGTCAGTGACAATCTGTACAAAGTAAATAAAAAGAATTATACCAATGTCATATTCCTGCGTTGTAAGAGCGGAACACCTGCAAATTCAGATGTATGGAGCAGCAGTAACCTTTGGAATAAAACAGACAGTAAAGGCGGAACAGGACAAAGTATGACAGGCAGTGAAAACTGCGTTCAGATTACAGACTGGAATAACAGTTCAACTCTGAAAAGTGAGCCGATAACAGTCAGCAAGACTGTAGAAGTTACAAAACAGGGTACTGTGGGCAATTTCGTACCTACAGACAGCAATAATTACAATCCTGTTTCGGGTGTAGTATATGAGCTGACGGACGCAGGCGGTGTGTTTACTGGAAAAACAAACAGCACGACAAGCGGAGAAGGTCTTGGTTCTTACTACCTTATGCACGACCAGTCCTCATACTTTACAGGACAGTTCAAGGAAAATTCTTCTATGAGTGTTGTTCAGTCGAACACACTGGGAGTTGTAGATGTTCATAACGGTACGCAGATTGTATCCATTGATAAGGGCAGCAGAAATACGGCTGACTATTACGATACAACTGTAAATCTTGCGGACAAAAACGGGCAGATATGGAATAAAGACACTAACGAATTTGTATCTTTCAACAACAGCAACGGTATATATGAATACAAGAACAGTGACAATTCAATACCTGTAGACCTTACGGAAGAGTATGTCAACACGATAAAGACAGGAGCTTTGAAAGTTGTCAAGGCATTGAACCCTGTCGAAACAAGTGCTGAAAGCGAGAATGAAAAGTTCGAGTTCCAGTTAATACTTACTGATGTGTTTGGTAACGGAATAAGTGTTGACGATTACAGCGGAGTAGAAATAAAGATACAAGGTATCGATACAACGCTTAAAGCAGACGGAACGTTTGAACTTAAAGCAAATCAGACAGCGTTGATTGAAAATATTCCTGTTGGTACGGAATACGAAGTAACAGAAATTTCTACAGGATATACATTTAATTCGCTGAATAATTCAAGTCAGAGCGGCAGAATTGCAGCAAATACGGAGCTTTCGTGGACAAAGGAAAACACACGTAAGACAGGACAGCTCAGGATAAGCAAGACTGTTGCACACGCTGACGGAACAACACCTACATTTGATGAACAGAATAAACCGTTCAGTGTTGTTGTAAAACTTACTATGCCTACGGGTGTAAATTTTGACAACTACAAAGGCAACATAGTAAAAGAAGAAAAAGTAGGTTCGCTCAATAAGAATGTTACATTTGACAACAGCGGACAGGCAACGTTTACCATTAAGCACGATGAAACAATTACTCTTGACAGGATACCGTACGGTACAACCTATACCGTTACGGAGAATGACTTTGACGGCAGTGACGGCTGGACAAAATCAGGAGAGGTCAAAGAAAATACCCCTGTTCTATACCGAACAATAAACAGTGACGGAGCAACGGTAAAAATTATCAATACTAAAAAAATCATTCCTAAAACTCAGTATGTTGTACAGAAGATATGGAGCAACTACACTGTTGAGAACGATACCACAATGAGCCTTAAGTTATCAAGAAATAACAGCGAATACGGTACATATACATTTACGTTCAACGGAGGAGCGGTATCTTCAAGCAGTGACAAAGCAAAGGTAACAAAGAGTGATGACAGCCAAACGTGGACTATCACTTTTGAGGATCTCGAAAAGGCTGACGACAGCGGAGCAGATTATGTATATGATGCAGAAGAAGTTTCTGTAAACGGAATGAACGGAAGTTCATCGTCAGGCAGAATAGGAGTATTTGTTGTTGCTGAGGATAAACTGACAGGCGGTTCGGTCAACGAACAGATAACCAACACATACAGTCCCGTTACAATGCCCGAATCAGGCGGCAGCGGTGAAGATTACACTATTTACTATGTTTTATTTGGAACAGGTGCTGTTATGCTCAGTGCATTGGCATTCTTCCTTATAATAAATAAAAAACGCAGATATTTCTGATTAATTATTAATATTAATTATTAATTCAGAGGAAACGAAAGCGTAAAGTATTATTTGTAAGGGGGAAAGATAAAAGAAAGTTCTGTTCACAGCAGAAAGGTACAGTTTCGTCTTTGGACGGTATGCAGGCAGATGAAACTGTACATTCACACCCGAAACCTGCATAATTCAAAAAGTTTATTATAATATTTATTTCTATTGTAAAATGGAGGTCAAAACATATGAAAAAATCATTCAAAAAAATCGCTGTTACTTTAATTTCAGCAACACTGATTATGTCAATGGCAGCAGCAATGCCTACATCAGCAGCAACAACTGCAGGTGCACAGACCAAGGTTACTTCACAGTCCGTAACAATGCCTCAGGGTACTGCAACATATTCTATTTATCAGGTTGCAAAAGCTACTTACAACGATGCAGGAAAAATTTACACTTATAAGGTTAATGCTCCTTTTGCAGGTGTTCTTGATGTTGATGCTGAAACAGGCTTGCTTAAAAGAGACACAGTTCTCGTACACAGTATGAGTGCATCTCAGACACAGGCTTTGGCAAAGGCTTTGGACGCAGCGAAGAGCGGCGATTCTACATCAGCAGATGCAGGTACAAGTGTTGATTTGGAACCCGGTTATTATCTGATTGTTGGCAGCAGTGCATCAGTAACAGCACCTATGCTTATTTCAGTAGACGGTGAGCCTATTGCACCGTTGACAAACAAATCTTCCGAAATTACCATTGACAAGACAATCACAGCTATTGATACAGCATATGGTATTGATAATGTAATTTCAGGAAATGGCAAAACAGGTATTGCTGATAAGGGTGCAAAAGTTACTTATAAACTCGAAACACAGGTTCCTACATACGACAGAAATGTTAGAACTGTTACACCTGTTGCTAATATGACACCTTTCCAGATTATCGACTTGCCCGAAGATGTACTCAAAGTTGTTGACGGCACTATCGCAGTAAGCGTAGGCGGAACTACCGTTACAGAAGGTACAGATACTTTCAGTATAACAGCTCCTACAGCTACCGAAATTTCAGCTTTCAAGAATTGTGAAGACACAACAGTAACAGATGTTTCAACTTCAGCATTCAAAGTAGTTTTCGATAATGAATATACTCTTGCTAACGGCGGCAAATCTGTTGTAGTAACATTTGATGCAACAGTTGGTACAGGCACAGACGGAAAAATGGATCTTAATACTGACGCAAATGACAATACTTGTGTTCTTTCCTACAGTAATAACTACAATACTGCTAAGGGTAGTGTAGAGGAAGTACCTGATCCCACTAACCCCGGTGGTGGCACAACAATAGAGGAACACCCTGACACACCTAAAACAGAGCATTCAAAGGCTGACGTATTCTGCACAGTTTTCACAGCTAACAAAGTAGATAGTGAAGGACGTCCTTTGAACGGTGCAGGCTTCTCACTGTATGAAGGAAGAACAGCAGACGCAAGTAAGCTGATAAAGACTATAACCACAGGAACAACATTTACATTTGAAGGTCTTGGTAATGGTACATATACCCTCAGCGAAACACAGGTTCCCAAGGGCTACAAGAAGGCAGAGGATATTACATTTACAATTTCAAGTGAAGATACACCCGTATATGCAGGTAACTTCAAATTTGAAGGCGGTGCAACAGCTGCTACTATTGATGTTGCAAACTATCCCGGACAGCTTCTTCCCGGAACAGGTGGAGCAGGTACAATCCTCTTCACAGTAGGAGGTGCAACAATCGTTCTTCTTGCAGGTGTACTTTTCGTATTCTATATGAAGAAAAGAAGAATTGAGGAATAATTATTTCAGCTAACATCTAAGCTCATAATAAAACGAAATTTGCTCTTGTATTCCGTACAGAATACAAGAGCGGATTTTCCAAAGTACTTGAAACATTCAAGTGCTTTGGAAAGTCCACGGAGGTAAATCATCAGTGAGATTTTTAAATACGCTCAAACGTCTGCTCAGAGAAAAAACAGTGCTTACAATGTTTTTGTTGGGAGTGCTTTATTTTATCGGCGTAGTGGCGATTGTATATCCTTTGGTAAGTAATATACAGTCATTGTTTACATCAGATACGGCAATAAGCAGTTATCAGCAGACAGTGGAAGAAATGCCGCCTGCCGAAATAAAGGAAAGATTTGAAAAAGCACATAATTACAACAAGGGCTTGTCGGGAAATACCGTGTTGAGTAAGGACGATTCAACAGCACTCAACGGCGATGACGGTATAGTCTGTTATGTGGAAGTTCCCGTAGTTGATATTTATCTGCCCGTATATTACGGAACAGATGAGGAAGTGCTTAAAAAGGGCTGCGGCTATCTGGAAAATACGTCCCTGCCTGTAGGCGGAAAGAGTACGCACAGTGTTATTTCAGCTCACACAGGACTTCCCACAGCGGAGATGTTCACACGTCTGGACGAAGTAAAAAAGGGTGACTTGTTTTATATTCACGTTTTAAACGAAAAGCTTACCTACAGGGTAGACAATATAAACTCAGTAACTCCGAATGCAGTCGAAGAACTCTATATAACAAAAGGAAAAGATTATGTCACACTGCTTACCTGCACACCGTATGGTATAAATGACAAGCGTCTGCTTGTGAGGGGGGAGCGTGTACCTGACAAGGCACAGGACAGCAAGACCGACATCGAGGATAAATATACTTCCCTTGATGATGATAAGCCGAAAGACAGTACAGACGGTTTAAGCGAAGAAATTAAAAGGCAGATTACAGTAGTTGCTGCGATTTTGTCTGTTGCGGCAGTTCTTTATATAATAGCCTGTATATTGCTCGGCGTTACGGTGAGAAGAATTAAAAAGAGATAGTCTGGAGAGTTTTTGGATTGCTGTACAGGAAAAATCATTTTAAAAGACGCTTGCCGCTTGTAGGAATATTTCTGCTGCTGCTGATAGGAATTTCCATATTTATGTACCCTATAGTAAATGACTGGATAAATCAGTATACTTCAAAAGTAGAAATAAATTCCTATGACCAGCAAGTTATAAAGACAGATAAAAAGCTGTTGGAGAAGATAGAAAAAGAGGCTGAGGACTACAATATGGCTTTGGCTGAAAAAGATAAAAAGAAGGTATCCGTTACAAATTACAGTGAACTGCTTGCGATTGCGGATTCGATTGCCTATATTGAGATACCGAAAATCGGAGTATACTTACCTGTTTTTCACGGACTTTCCGATGATGTTCTTAGCAAGGGAATAGGGCATATGGAGGGAACGTCCTTACCGTTGGGAGGAAACGGAACACACTGCGTACTTGCAGGGCATACGGGACTTCCTGCAGCGGAGCTTTTTACCGATTTAGACCAGCTCTCCAAAGGGGATTCATTTTTCATACACGTTCTCGATAAGGTTCTGGAATATCAGGTAGATAAAATTACGGTGGTTCTGCCTTATCAGACAGATGACATCGCAATACAAAAGGGTAAGGACTATGTTACTCTGCTGACCTGTACGCCATACGGAATTAATGACCATCGTCTGCTCGTGCGTGGAAAAAGAATTGTTCATCACCCCGAAACGACGATTGACAATACAGACCCCTGGCCTGTTGTTCATATATCGGAAAAGCAGTTGCCGCTCAGAACAATTGTATGGTATGTATCGACTGCGGTAATAGGAGTTGTGCTGCTGGTTATATTTATTATATTGATATTTCCCGACAAAAAAAGAAAGAAAAAAGTAACTGTACCAAACGACAGTTCTGTTAAATAGTAGTAGGAGGAACAAGCATATGCTGAAAAAGGTTTTGAAAAAGTCAATAGTATGTTGTCTGCTGGTTTGTCTTTTAGTCTGTATGACGGTTGTCACAGCGGCAGCCGAAACGGAAATGGGAACTGTAAATATAAAATTTCCGTCTTCGGCAAAAGGTATAACTATGGTGGCATACGAGATAGGCTATTATGCGGAAGGTGAATATATAGTCAACGAGAATTTCAGCGGCAGTGATGTATCTCTGGAAGGAATAGAGCTTGCAGATGCGTCAGAGGTACAGCAGATTTCTCAAACTCTTATGGATTATGCAGAAAATCAGGGATATGAAGGCAAAGAGGTACAGGTAGATGTAAACGGTAATGTATCGGTGCAGTTGCCTGCCACAGATAAGATATATGTTATGGGACAGAAGGACGGAAAAGGAATAATGCAGATATTATCATTTCTTGCACTGTTGCCCTACTATACGGCAGATGGACGACAGACCGTGATTGATGCCACATCTAAAATTAGTCTTTCTTCAAACTTTGAATATAACAAGGGCGATGTTCTGCTTAATAAGGTTGACAACAGCGGAAAAGCTTTGCAGGGAGCAGTATTTAAGTTTGAAAGAAAAAAGTACTATATAGAAACATATGCAGATGAAATTCCCGAAAATGCAGAAAAGGGAACGGACGATATGGGTGCTTACTACTGGCAGACCCTGTCATCAGAGCTTACCACCAACGAAAAAGGACAGATTGTCGTACAGGACGTGGATTTTGGCAGTTATCGTTTTACTGAGATAAAAGCTCCCAAGGGATTTGTACTGAAGAAAGATATTATTTATTTTGATATTGAAGAAAAAGGAACGGTAAAACTTGAAAACGGTGTTTATGTTAGAGATGAGGGAGAGCCTGTTATCCTTACCGTAGTGAACGAACCTGAAAAGGCTACCGAGCCGCCTACAGTTCCACCCACAACTCCACCCACTACACCTCCTCCCACACAGGGTACGGAGCAGTCAGGAAAGACCGTATTCACAATGGATACAGCAAAGGGCAGTATCGCAGTTATTTTCGGCGTTGCGGCAATAGCATTGGCACTGGCATTTGTTTCATCTAAGAAAAAGAAATCTGATGTCTGAAAAACAAATATTTCTTAAATAAAAAAGAACAGCGTATGTCATAAACAATGGCATACGCTGTTCGCATATTAATCGGTAATGCGTTATTACATAAGATGCTTTTCCAGAATTTCTGCTGCATCTTTGCACAAAAGCGGACACGGACGTTTTTTACGTCCTGCAAATTCGGGATTTTCCATAGGCTTTAATCCTAAAAGTTCTGCACATATTATTGAACCGTTCTGCTTTTTAAATTCTTCCAGCAGCTCCTGTACAAGAGCATTTATTCTTTGTTTCCCGATACTGTCGGAAGGACTTACACAGCCGCATATCATATTGGCAGCCATAACCATACCGTTTACTGTTCCGCATACGCTTCTTGTTCTTCCTATACCGCCGCCGTATCCTGATGTAATCCTGAGTGTTGTTTCCTTGTCAAGACCTGTAACATCGCTGAATGCAAGCAGTACAGCCTGAGCACAGTTATAGCCCTTTAAAAAGTTGTTGTAAGCAGCTTCTCCTCTTTCGCTCATAAATAAAATCCTCCGTTTCAGTTTTTTTCCTTATCGTCATCGCTTTCAGGCTCTACAAGAACCTTTACAATACGCCGCCTTTTTACCTGAGATACAGTCAGCTTTACACCTGAAAAAATTATGTATGGGTGTTCGTATTCTTCAGGTATTCTTCCGAGCTTGTCAAGTATAAGTCCTGCTATGGTGTCGAACTCGTCCTCAGGCAAATCAGAGCCTATAAGCTCATTTACTTCGTCAAGCCCTGCACTCCCGTCTACCGAGTAGATTTTTTCGGTTATGCGGTGAAATTCTTCCTCTTCGTGGTCAAACTCGTCCTGTATGTTTCCCATTATCAGTTCTATTAAATCTTCAAGTGAAACTATGCCGTCCGTTCCGCCGTATTCGTCCACTACAATGGCTATCTGGGTTTTTGCGGCAATCATTTCGGCAAAAAGCTTACTGCATTTTTTACTGCTGGGAACAAAGAATGCGTCACGGGTAATATCCGTAAGTTTGAAATCCTCAGGTATTTCGTTAAATACAAATCTAAGCAAATCCTTTGCGTACAAAATCCCTACTATATTATCGGTATCTTCATGATATACGGGTATTCTGGAATAACCCGAGTCTATTACCTTCTGCACAACCTCGGTAAGAGGTTCGTTATCCTCACAGGCAACCACATCTTTTCTATGGGTCATAATCTCGTTGGTTGAGGTATCGTCAAAACTGAAAATGTTTTCTATCATTATTTTACAGTTTTTGTCTATCAGACCCTGTTCACAGCTCATATTTATTACCTTGATAACCTCATTTTCCGCAGCGTCCTGTGTTTCGGGTTCTGAGTAGCCGAAAAGTCTGTTAAGCAGTCTGTTTCCTTTTTTTGCGGTACTTTTTTCAGTCAAGTCATCAGCCATTTTAAATGTTTTCTCCTCTTGATTATTAAATTATCTTCAAAAAAATAACGGCGGCTTCGTAAGCTTTGCGATTTCAGCCCACGGCAGACATTCGTCTGCCGTGAACTTTCAATGTGTTACATTGAAAGTTGACAAAAGCCTTCGGCTTTTGTCGGCTGAAATCGCCTGTCACGGATAATCTGAAAGTCGGTTCAGAAAATATGCCGTAAGGTAAATTTGACGTAAAAATTATGGTATATACAAATTCTCAGGATAAGTATAGCATAAAACAAAGCGGATTGCTAACAAATTTAAATATTTTTTACAAAAAAGTCAATAAAATTATTTTTATTTTACTTTACACTTTGAATTAAAAGTGATAAAATTATAGAGGATTTGAGATTTATTGAATCTGTACAAAATAATTTGTTCTAGGCCTTAGGGTATTAATTTATAAGGAGGTAAAATCTCAATGGCTAGAAAAATGAAAACTATGGATGGTAACAGTGCTGCCGCATATGTTTCGTATGCTTTTACGGACGTAGCAGCAATCTATCCTATAACTCCGTCATCGGTTATGGCTGATGAGGTTGACAAGTATGCTACAGCAGGTCACAAAAATCTGTTCGGCAGAGAAGTTCAGGTAACAGAAATGCAGTCTGAGGGAGGAGCAGCAGGTGCAGTACACGGCTCTCTTTCAGCAGGAGCACTCACAACAACGTTTACAGCATCACAGGGCTTGCTCCTGATGATACCCAATATGTACAAAATGGCTGGTGAGCTGTTGCCCAGCGTTATACACGTTTCCGCACGTGCTTTGACATCTCACGCACTTTCAATTTTTGGTGACCATTCTGATATTTATGCCTGCCGTCAGACAGGATACGCTATGCTCTGTTCAACCAATCCTCAGGAATGTATGGATTTGGGAGCAGTAGCACATCTGGCAGCTATAAAGAGCAGAGTTCCTTTTATGCACTTCTTTGACGGTTTCCGTACATCTCACGAAATTCAGAAGATTGCTCTCTGGGACTATAAAGACCTCGGCGAAATGCTTGACTGGGACGCAGTTGACGCTTACAGAAGAAGAAGCCTTAACCCTGAGCACCCTGTAACAAGAGGTACAGCTCAGAATGACGATATATTCTTCCAGGCAAGAGAGGCTTGTAACGTATACTACGACAAAGCACCCGAAATAGTTGTAGAATATATGAACAAGGTAAACGAGAAACTCGGAACAAACTATAAGCCCTTCAACTATTACGGAGCACCCGACGCTGAGAACATAATCGTAGCAATGGGTTCTGTAAATGACTGTGCAGAAGAGGTTATAGACTATCTCAACGCTAAGGGTGAGAAGGTAGGTCTTGTTAAAGTAAGACTGTACAGACCTTTCGTTGCTGATTATTTCCTGAGTGAAATTCCCGACACAGTCAAGAGCATATCTGTTCTTGACAGAACAAAGGAACCCGGTTCAATCGGTGAGCCTTTGTACCTTGATGTACTTGCAGCTATCAACGGCTCAAAGTTTGCAGGCGTAAACGTTTACACAGGTCGTTACGGACTTTCATCAAAGGATACAACTCCTGCCGATGTAATAGCAGTATACCGCAATATGGAGTCCGAAACACCCAAGAAGAGATTTACAATAGGTATTGTTGACGATGTAACAAACCTTTCACTTCCTATCGGCGAGAATCCCGACACAACACCTAAGGGAACAAGCTCATGTAAGTTCTGGGGACTTGGTGCTGACGGTACAGTTGGTGCTAACAAGAACTCAATCAAAATCATCGGTGACCATACAGATATGTATGCTCAGGGATATTTTGCATATGACTCAAAGAAATCAGGCGGACTTACAGTTTCTCATCTTCGTTTTGGTGACAAGCCCATTAAATCTACATACTATATAAGCAAGGCAGATTTTGTTGCCTGTCATAACCCTTCATACGTAACAAAGTATGATATGGTAGACGACCTCAAAGAGGGCGGAAGCTTCCTGCTCAACTGTCCTTGGTCTGGCGAGGAGCTTGAGGAAAGACTTCCCGCAAAGATGAAGAGACTTATTGCTCAGAAGAATATTAATTTCTACACAATCGACGGTATCAAGATTGGTAAGGAAATCGGACTGGGCGGACGTATTAATACTATTTTACAGTCAGCATTCTTTACTATTGCAAACATCATTCCCAAGGAAGATGCAATCCAGTATATGAAGGATGCTGCAACAAAGTCCTACAGCAAAAAGGGTCAGGCTATAGTAGATATGAACCATGCAGCTATTGAGCGTGGAGCTACCGATTTTGTAAAGGTAGACGTACCTGCAAGCTGGGCTGACGCTGAGGGTGAACTTGAAAAAGTTGTATCAACAGAGGGAAGAAAAGAAGTTCTCGACTATGTAAACACAATTCTTCACCCTGTAAACGCATATAAGGGTAATGACCTCCCCGTATCTGCATTCAAGGATCATATAGACGGTACTGTACCTCAGGGTTCTGCAGCATATGAGAAGAGAGGTATCGCAGTAGACGTACCTTCATGGCAGCCCGATAACTGTATTCAGTGTAATTTCTGTGCATATGTTTGTCCTCACGCAGCTATAAGACCTGTAGCTATGACTGAAGAGGAAGCAGCAAATGCTCCCGCAGCTACTAAGAAAGCTCCTATGACAGCTATGCCCGGTATGGTATTCACAATGACAGTTTCTACACTTGACTGTACAGGCTGTGGCTCATGTGCACAGGTTTGTCCCGGCAAGAAGGGCGAAAAGGCTCTCGTTATGTCACCTGCTGACAACGAAATGCCTCAGCAGGAAGTATTCGCATACGGTCTTGATGTTGCTGAGAAGCCCGAAGTTGCTGCTAAGTTCAAGGAAACAACCGTTAAGGGAAGTCAGTTCAAGCAGCCGTTGCTTGAGTTCTCAGGTGCATGTGCAGGCTGTGGTGAAACACCTTATGCTAAGCTCGTTACACAGCTCTTTGGTGACAGAATGTTCATCGCTAACGCAACAGGCTGTTCGTCAATCTGGGGTGCATCAGCTCCTGCAACACCTTATACCGTAAATAAAGAAGGCAGAGGTCCTGCATGGCATAACTCACTCTTTGAGGATAACGCAGAGTTCGGTTACGGTATGGTTCTCGGTCAGAACGCCATCCGTGAAAGACTTGCTGACTATGTAAAGACAATCTCAGAAAAGACCAGCAAAGACGATGTAAAAGAAGCTTGCGAAAACTACCTCGCTACAATAAAGAACTCAGGTGCAAACAAGACTGCTGCTCAGGCTCTTATTGAAAAGCTCGAGGAAATCAGCGGTTGTGACTGTGAAGCAGGTCAGCTTGCTAAGAAGACCCTCGCTGATAAAGACCAGCTTGCTAAGAAGTCAATGTGGATATTCGGCGGCGACGGCTGGGCTTATGATATAGGCTTCGGTGGCTTGGATCACGTTCTTGCTTCAGGCAAAGATGTAAATATCCTCGTATTCGATACAGAGGTTTATTCAAATACAGGCGGACAGGCTTCAAAGTCAACTCCCAGCGGTTCAATCGCTCAGTTTGCTGCCGCAGGTAAGGCTACAAACAAGAAAGACCTTGCTGCTATCGCTATGACATACGGTAACGTATATGTTGCTCAGGTTTCAATGGGTGCAGATTACAACCAGTGTATCAAGGCTTTCGTAGAAGCTGAAAGCTATGAAGGTACTTCAATCATCATCTGCTATGCTCCTTGTATCAACCACGGTATCAAGGGCGGTATGACAATTGCTCAGGCTGAAGAGAAGAAGGCTGTACAGTCAGGTTACTGGAACATCTACCGTTATGATCCCAGACTTATTGAGCAGGGTAAGAATCCTCTTATGGTTGACTCAAAGGCTCCTACACTGAGCTACCGTGACTTTATCATGGGTGAGGTTCGTTACAACGCTCTTGCAAGAGCTAACCCCGACAGAGCTAATGCTTTGTTCGATATGGCTGAAATGAATGCTGCAAGAAAGCTTGCACATCTCCAGTTCCTTGCTTCACAGAAGTTTGACGAGAATAAGTAATTTCCTTATAAATTAAAACAAAGGCGGACATCTCAAAAGGTGTCTGCCTTTGCTTTCAGAAAAATTCCAGACCTTGACGGAGAAAACGGAAAAGTTTTGATTGAACTTTTTCAAAAGTTCACGGTTTCCAAAGGCAGAGCCTTTGGTCAGGATTTTTAAGGGTGAAACCCTTAAACACTCAGTTTATTTCAATGACGAAATGCCCTTAACGGCATTTCGTCATATTACTAATCTTTAACTGAAAATCTACGCTTTGCATAGTGGCGATTGCAGCCGTCAAAAGCGTAAGCTTTTGACAAATTCAAAGCAAAGCTTTGAATTTCACAGCGGCAAATGCCGCTGTGGGCTGCAATCGCCACTGTGCAAAGCCTGATATGTACATCGGTTTCAATGCTGTGCAGATAGTGCAGACCATTGACTGGTCTGCACTATCTGCATTGTATATTTGAAAAAACAGTTCAGATAAAAAATCTCCGTTAATTTCTGCAATAAACACAGGAAGTTCAGAATATGGCTTATGCAAAAAGTTAAGTTTATGAATTAATTAAAAAACAGATGTCAATATTAAGTTATATGAGCAAATTATATATATTTAATGTAATGAACCGCTGTATAATTTGTAAAAATATCAGAAATATTTAATAAATTACAAATTTTAGTGTAATTCATAAAAAAAGGATTTTATTTTTTCAGGATAAGTGATATAATAGTCAAGGTTGTATTCATATAAAAAATCAGATTGTTAAAAGTGGGTAATAAAAGGAAACGAAAATACCTGAAAATGGCATAAAGACACGGATATTATACTCACAGCAATAATAAAGATGTGAATTGCAAGGTTAATGGAGGTTTGAATTCTTATGGGAAAAATAGGAAATCAATATGACAGCCGAATAACGCCGGGCAGCGTAGCAGTAGCAGGTATAAAAGGATTTTTCTCGTTACTGTGGAAGCTTATATCTACGCTGTTTATGGTAATGTTGGTATCAGGTGGAATAGTGGCTGTAGCTATGTGCATATATCTGTACGGTCTTGCCTGTCAGCCGACAGGAATAGATCTGGCAAGTGAAAAGCAGGAGCAGACTTCATTTTTATATATATACAATGATAAGAATGAGCCTGTAGAATACCAGAGGCTTCACGGTCAGGAAAACAGAGTATGGGTAAGCCTTGACAATATTCCCAAAGCGATGGTAGAAGCTCAGGTTGCGATAGAGGACAAGCGTTTCTATGAGCATTCGGGAGTTGACTGGGTAAGAACAGGAGGAGCTATACTGAACCTCGGTTCTGATTCCAGTTACGGAGGTTCGACCATAACACAGCAGCTTATAAAGAATATCACGGGAAAAAATCAGGTAAGTATAACAAGAAAGCTTTCGGAGATATTCAAGGCACTTAATCTTGAAAAAGAATACACCAAAGATGAAATTCTTGAAGCATATCTGAATATAGTAAACTATGGAAGCGGCTGTCAGGGAGTACAGGCAGCAGCAAACCTTTACTTTGCAAAAGATATAAAAGAATGTTCGATAGCCGAATGTGCAGCAATCGCAGGAATTACTCAGAATCCCGCCGCATACAATCCTCTTGCATATCCTAAGGAGAACAAGGAAAGACGAGATACCATTATATGGGTTATGTACGATTTGGGTAAGATAAGCAGGGCAGAATATCTTCAGGCACAGAAAGAGTCCGAAGAGATGAAATTTGTCGGCTATGAGAACAACGAAAAGGAAAAGGAAAGGGAAGAGAAAAACGCAAACAGCAAGCAGGGTTATATATCCAACTGGTACGTTGAAGCAATGTTCAGAGATTTGGAGAAGGAGCTTGCTCAGGAACTGAATATAAGCGAAAGTCTTGCTTCAAACAAGATATACTCGGGCGGACTTAAAATTTACAGTGCGATGGATCTGGACTTTCAGGAATTTTGTCAGAACTATATTCAGACGGTAAATACTCCCTATGACCCCAACTGTCAGATAGCTGTTGTTATGACGGGTCTTGACGGACGTGTAATAGCATCAGTCGGTGGAAGAAACAAGAAAGATTCAATGTTTATCTGGGACAGAGCAAACATAGCAACTCTCCAGCCGGGTTCATCAATCAAGCCTATAATCCCTTATCCTCTTGCCATTGAAAAAAATATATATCATTATTCTTCGATGGTAAAGGATCAGCCTATAGAAAACTGGGCAACCAATGCAGACGGAAGTGTAAAATCTGGACCTGATAACGTATACGGTTCATATCTCGGAGAGATAACACTCCCTGATGCTATAGAGAGGTCATCAAACGCAACTGCCGCTCAGACAATGGAGCTTGTAGGCCCTAAGTCAGCTTACAGTCAGGCTATAAACAAGATGTATTTCAGACATCTTTCGACCGAAGATGCAACAAACCTTGGTGCACTTTCCATAGGCGGTCTTAACGGCGGTGTTACCGTAAGAGAAATGGCTACCGCATATCAGTATATGGGCAACGGAGGAAAGGTTTACGATACCTACACATATTATTATGTAGAGGACGCATCAGGAAACGTTATAATTGATCACCGTGACCAGATTCCCATACAGGCATATTCATCACAGACAGCAAGTATGATGAACAGACTGCTTAATTACAACGTTGTAAACAATAATCCCGCACATACAAGTGCAGGTCTTGCGAGAATACCCGGCTGGGATATTCTCGGCAAAACAGGTACAACCGACAGCGGCAAAGACCACTGGTTCTGCGGACTTTCGCCTTATGCTACCTGTGCAGTATGGACGGGTTACGATACACCTTCTGCACTGTCAAACTCAACATTCCCTGTAGCAGCGGAGATATTCCATGACCTTATGGCTGAATATCTCAAGAACAAGGAAGCGAAGGATTATTCTATAGATGATACTTTGGAAAGACACGAATTCTGTTCCGTAACAGGTTTGCTGGCAGGTTCATATTGTTCCAAGACCTATACAGGCTACTATAAAAAGGATAATGTTCCCGAATACTGTTCAGGCTATCACGGAGGATACACCTCATACAGCAACAGCAATTACTACAGCAATTATTATAATTCATACAGCAACAACAGTTACAGCAGCAGTTCTGATGATGACGACGATGACGATGACGATGATGACAGCGGCTCGTCATACTATACTCCCGATACATCGTCAGACTACAGCAGTTCAGATACGACAGTAGATACCTCAGGCTCTGATACATCAGGCGGCGGTACGGATACATCAGGTGGAGATGTAACTTCAGGCGGAGATGTAACGTCTGGTGGAGATGTAACTTCAGGTGGAGATGTAACGTCCGGTGACGGTTCGGCAGCATCTGCCTGAAAATTCATATATAATATTCAATGAAAAAACTACAGACCCTGTGCGGGACGGAATAAAAATAAAGCTTTCGGCTTTGCTGATACGGCGATTGCAGCCGTAAAAAGACGTACGTCTTTTTACGGGGATTAAAGAGCATATTATGCTCTTTAACCGCCAATGTGAAACATTGGCGGCTACAATCGCATGAGCGAAGCCGCAGACTTTTGATTGGACGTACAAAACTGTTTGTGCGGTATTTAACAAAGTAAAGTAAAAATTTGAGAGGTGCAGAAATGATACAGGTTGCAATTATGGGACATGGAGTAGTAGGTTCGGGGGTAGCCGAGATACTGCTCACACACAAGAACAGCTTGAAAAAAAAGGTACATAACGATATAAGTATAAAGAAAATTCTTGATTTAAGAGAATTTCCGGGATTGTCATATTCTGATAAATTTACAAAGGATTTCAATGATATTGTAAACGATGAAGAAATAAAAGTAGTAGCCGAGGTAATGGGCGGAGTAAATCCGGCATTTGATTTTGTAAAGCGTTGTCTTGAAGCAGGAAAAAGCGTAGTAACCTCAAACAAGGAGCTTGTGGCAAAAAAAGGAGCGGAGCTTCTTGCAATAGCAAAGGAGAAAAATGTAAGCTTTCTTTTTGAAGCTAGCGTAGGCGGCGGTATACCCATAATAAGACCTCTTAACAACTGTCTTGTAGCAAACGAGGTTGACGAAATCGCAGGAATACTCAACGGAACTACAAACTTTATACTTACAAAGATGATAACGGAATCAATGTCATTCAAAGATGCTCTTTCACTTGCACAGCAATTGGGCTATGCTGAGCGTGACCCTTCGGCTGATGTAGAAGGTCACGATGCCTGCCGTAAGATATGTATTCTTGCATCTCTTGCTTTCGGCAAGCACGTATATCCCGATAATATTCATACAGAGGGTATAACAAATATCTCACTTGAAGATGTGGAGTATGCAAACAACTGGGGCGGAGTTATAAAGCTTATAGGTGATGTGAAGCATATGCCTGACAATATGCTTGATATATTTGTAGCACCTATGCTTATAAACAATGAAAGTCAGCTTTCGGGCATAGATGATGTTTTCAACGGCATTCTCGTAAGAGGTGATGCAACTGGTGATGTTGTTTTCTATGGAAAGGGAGCAGGAAAGCTTCCCACAGCAAGTGCAGTTGTTGCCGATATAGTAGACTGCATAAAGAATATGTCAACAGGAAAGTATCTTTTCTGGGAGGACTGCGACGGAAGCAACGTTATGCCTTACGAGGAGAGCGTATCTGCTATGTATGTAAGAGCAACAGGAGATATAAAATCTGCTGAAAAGGTATTCGGTGAAATTTCCAAGCTTACGAGAAAGAAAGCTCCAGATAACGAAATAGCTTTCACAACCGATGAAATGTCGGTAAAGAAATTCAACGCAAAGCTTTCTGAGCTTGAAAAAAGCGGAGTAAAGGTAATCAACACAATAAGAATAGGCGATTTATAATGTTCTGAGGGCGAATATACCAAAATTATAGATTGCTGATTATTCACAATGTGACAAAATATACATTGACTTTTATATTTTAACGTATTAAAATAACCATTGGCTTCCCATTTTGAAAAAATGCTGAGTGGGAACAATCTCAATAAGAAGGAGCTACACAAATGAGCCTTATAGTGCAGAAATTCGGCGGAAGCTCCGTTGCAAATGCGGAGCGTGTAAACAATGTTGCACGCATAGTAACGGATACCTACAAAAAAGGAAATAAGGTTGTAGTTGTTGTATCGGCTCAGGGAGATACAACAGACGATCTGATAGAGAAGCAGATGGAGATAAATCCCAACGCTTCAAAAAGAGAAAGAGATATGCTTCTGGCAGCAGGAGAGCAGATTTCCATTTCATTGCTTGCGATGGCTATTGAGAGAATAGGCTGTCCTGTAGTATCGCTGCTCGGCTGGCAGGCGGGAGTAAGAACAACTTCATCTCATACGAATGCAAGGATAAAGGCGATAGATTCAGAAAGAATACAGAGAGAGCTTGACCATAACAGAATAGTTATAGTAGCAGGTTTTCAGGGTATAACGAAGTATGGCGATGTAACGACGCTGGGACGTGGCGGTTCGGATACAAGTGCGGTGGCACTTGCCTGCGGACTTCATGCTGATTTGTGTCAGATATATACTGATGTAGAGGGCGTTTACACAGCCGACCCCCGTAAGGTTAAGGATGCAAGAAAGCTTTCAGAAATATCATATGATGAAATGCTTGAGCTTGCAACCTTGGGTGCTCAGGTTCTGCATAACAGAAGCGTTGAGCTTGCTAAAAAATATAATCTTGAATTAGAGGTGCTTTCAAGCCTGACTTGTGCACCCGGAACAATCGTTAAGGAGGCAACAAGAGTGGAAAGTATGTTGATAAGCGGTATAGCAAAGGATACCGACATAGCAAGAATTTCAGTTGTAGGTGTACCCGATGAACCCGGTCTGGCATTTAAGATGTTCTCAAAGCTTGCGGCAAAGGACGTAAATATAGATATAATTCTTCAGTCTGTAGGTCGTGACGGAACAAAGGATATTGCGTTTACGGTATCAAAGGATAAGCTCAATGATGCAAAGGCAGTTATTGAAGCATTTATGCCCACATTAAAGGCTCAGAGAGTAATTTTTGACCAGAACGTTGCAAAGGTTTCGATAGTAGGAGCAGGAATGGAAAGTCACTCAGGCTTTGCTTCAAAGATGTTCGAGGCTCTTTACAATGCAAATATTAACATTCAGATGATTTCTACAAGTGAAATCAAGATTTCCGTTCTTATCAACAGCGAGGACGCAGACAGAGCTGTATCTGCACTTCACGATAAATTCTTTGAAAAATAATTCAGATAATATCTTAAAAATTTTTTCATATTGACATCTTTAGCAAAAGGCTGAGAGCTTACCTCAATTTCTGAGGATAGGTTCTCAGCCTTTTGTTTTGATGTTTTTTCAGCTTTGACGCATATCGTCAATTATCTGTTGAATGTGCGTAACCTTTAAATCCGACAAACCTGTAATTTCAAGGTATCGTTTATTTTCAAGTCCTAAAAGATAATCAGTACTTACGGAGAAAAATCCTGCTATTTTAACAAGCATATCTATTGAGGGCTGTATATTATCGTTTTCCCAGTTTGAAACTGCCTGTTTAGATACCGAAAGATTTTTAGCAAGCTCGACCTGAGTTATATTTCTTTGATTGCGAAGAAGTTTAATTTTTTCATTAAGCATAGGTAAAACCTCCTGTGTCAATAATTACAATACTATTGTATAAAATTACTTGACAATATATAAATACTGTGGTATTTTAATAGTGGACAATGTGATGAATTTTGTTGTTTGCTTTTTAATGAGGAGGTTGAATATATATGACCAAGTTTTTATGAGTCGAATTATTGATTTATTTTTTTATAATCGGTTATTTAAGTGAATAAAAGGAGAATTGATATGTTATACTTTTTTAATATCGTAAAAAGTATGGATATAAGAATTAATATTAATGAAAATGATTTTGCTGATTTTTTAGCTAAAAATTGGTTCGTAATTCTTATATGCATAATGATAACTTTATTTGTTTTATATATGGTGTTTCTTAGTATTAAAAATTCTGATAACGATAAACCTTTGCAGATTGAAAAAGCAACTGTAATTGAGAAAATATTATCTCAGGGAGATATTGAATGGTATATTTTAGAATTTGATAACGGACAAAGAAAAAAATTAAGAAACTTAAATGCCAACAGATTGATAATTGCTGTAGGAGATAAAGGACATTTCCATTACAGAGGAGATACAATTTACGATTTTGTCAGAGATTAATCATTTACATTGTCTGGATTTTTTTTAGAAGAAAATATGGTTTAGTTAAGAAAGGACAAACTATTATGAAAAATAAAAAACATTTAGTAAAAGGAATTGTAATAAATATACCAGCTATTGTCATATTGGGTTTTGCGTTAAATTCATTTATACCCACTTTAATTAATTTTGTATCTTATAAATTATACGGAACAGAAAAAAATGTTGCCATAATTACTCTTATTCTTTGGGGAATTGCTATATTTGCTTCATTGGTGGAAATGCATGTAGGAAATGCTCTTATTAATAATTATTTTTCTGAAAGTACAAATAATAATGTAACTCCGTCTGTGCATGAATGGAAATGTCCAAAATGCGGAAAAATACATAGTAATTATATAGCAATATGTGACTGCGGTGAACATAAGCCTAACAAACAATAAGAAAAAAATATGTTTCGGTGTGGTAATTTGAAATATTAAAGTCATAAAATCAGGCAGATTTTCAGATAAAAAGAAATTCTGCTTGATTTTTCTTTTTGGTAGTATTAAACTAAAAGATATATTCAAAAGTCGTACCGGACAGGGGGCATTTAAATTGGTTGAATCATTAATGCAAAGAATTGAAAGACTTCTTCCGAAGCTTTCTAAGGGGCAAAAGCTGATTGCAAAATATATTCAGACCGAATACGGTAAGGCTGCCTTTATGACCGCCGCAAAGCTGGGGGAAACAGTCGGAGTAAGCGAGTCCACTGTAGTCAGATTTGCTACAGAGCTTGGTTACAGCGGATACCCCAAAATGCAGCAGGCTATGCAGGAAATGATAAGGGATAAGCTTACCTCTTTTCAGCGTATAGAGGTAAGTCAGGCAAGAATTGGAGGAGGAAGTGTTATTGAACACGTACTCAGCAGCGATATTGACAATATAAAACAGACTATTGAAGATATTTCTCAGGAGGATTTCGACAAAGCCGTAAAAGCAATATCGAATGCAAAAACAATATATATATACGGTCTGAGAAGTTCCTCGACTTTGGCAGGTTTTATGGGGTATTATCTCAATCTTATATTCGGAAACGTAAAGGTCATATCTACTGCCGACAGGGCAAGACTTTATGAAGAGTTTAACAGAATAGGCAATGAAGATGTTATGATAGGCATTACATTTCCAAGATATTCACATCATGTATCTGCGGCTATGAAATTTGCTATGGACAGACACGCAAAGGTGATAGCTATTACTGACAGTATGAACTCACCTATAGCCAAAACTTCGGATTATGTTCTGCTTGCCAGAAGCGGTATGGCAACAATAGTGGATTCTCTTGTAGCACCGCTAAGTATAATAAACGCACTGATAGTCGCTACTGTTATTGAGAAAAAAGACGATGTTGTAAAGACATTCAAGGATTTGGAAATCATATGGAATAATTACGGTGTTTATAACCGTGATGCTAATGATGAAACAATAGATACCAATATGAAAAATAAGGGTGAAGCAAATGCCTTGTAGGGTTGCGGTAGTAGGAGCAGGTGCGGCAGGAATGATGGCGGCAGGATATGCAGGTTATTACGGCTGTGATGTTATGCTCTTTGAGAAAAATGCACGTACAGGAAGAAAAATACTTATAACGGGCAAGGGAAGGTGTAACGTCACAAATAACTGCGATAATGATACTTTTCTTGCCAATGTACCTACAAACAGCAGATTTCTGTACAGTGCAATAAACAGCTTCAGTACTCAGGATACAATAAGCTTTTTTGAAAGCAGAGGACTTCCGCTCAAAACAGAAAGGGGAAACAGAGTTTTTCCCGTATCGGACAAAGCTTCCGATGTTGCCGATACATTGTTAAGGTTTGTACGTGAAAGCGGCTGCCGTCTGATAAATGACGAAGTACATTTGCTTATTATAGACAATAACCGTGTATGCGGAATAGAAACCGTATCGGGTGAGAAAATATATGCCGACAAGGTAATAATTGCTACAGGCGGAAAGTCATATCCTGCAACGGGTTCAACAGGAGCAGGATATAAGCTTGCAAAACAGGCAGGACATACGATAGTACCTCCGAAACCGTCATTAGTTCCTGTTGTATCCAATGATTTATTCTGTAAGGAATTACAGGGACTTTCACTGAGAAATATTTCTCTGAAAGTGATTTCCAAAAAAGACGGTAAAGTTATATATTCCGATTTCGGGGAAATGCTTTTTACACATTTCGGAGTAAGCGGCCCTGTTATTCTGAGTGCCTCAGCTTACCTTACGAATAAAAAACTCAGTGACTATTATTTTTCAATAGACCTGAAACCTGCTCTCAGCGAAAAGCATCTTGATTTGAGAATATTGCGTGACTTTGAGTTTTTTATAAACAAGGATATACAGAATTCACTCGGAAAACTGCTTCCGTCAAAGCTTATTCCTGTGGTTATAGAAAGAGCCGAAATTCCGATACATACGAAATGCAACTCAATAACCAAGGAACAGCGTCACCGACTGCTGGAAATTCTGAAAAATTTTACGGTCAGTATAAGCGGATTCCGACCTATAGAAGAAGCCATTATTACCTCAGGCGGCGTAAGCACCAAGGAAATAAATCCCAAAACAATGGAATCAAAAATATGCAGCGGACTTTATTTTGCAGGTGAGGTAATAGACGTTGACGCTTACACAGGCGGCTTTAATTTGCAGATAGCTTTCAGTACAGGCTATGTGGCAGGTACGTCCGTATATTAAAAAACTCTGTATGATTAAGCTGTAAATCTGCGGTATCGCTTGAACGGCGATTGCAGCCGTCAAAAGCGTACGCTTTTGACAAGAATTTAAAGGTTATACCTTTAAATTCCCTCGCATTGCGAGGGGCTGCAATCGCACAGCGTGCGTACAGACTTTGTTGCTGATAAGATAAAAATGTAAACAATGAAAGGAAGATAAAAATGATTGCAGTAGCAATAGACGGCCCGGCAGGAGCAGGAAAAAGTACTTTAGCGAGGGCGGCAGCAAAAAAATTGTCATTTATATATGCCGATACAGGAGCGTTGTATCGTTCAATAGCATTGAACACTGTCAGAAACAATATTGATGTATCTGATTCCGTTAGCATAGAAAAAATGCTTGAGAAAACTGAAATAGAATTAAAATTCATAAATGATGAACAGCGTGTATTCCTTAACGGAGAGGACGTATCCGACAAAATAAGAACATCGGAAATTTCTATGGCAGCGTCAGCTATATCGGCACTGCCTGCTGTAAGAAGCTTTCTGCTGGAGCTTCAGAGAGAGCTTGCAAGAAAAAATAACGTTATTATGGACGGAAGAGATATCGGTACGGTAGTTCTGCCGAATGCACAGGTAAAGATATTTTTGACAGCTTCTCCCGAATGCAGAGCAAAGAGAAGATATGACGAATATATCGCAAAGGGAAAACAGGAAAATTATGAGGAAATACTTGAAAGCATAAAGCAAAGGGATTATAACGATTCACACCGTGCAATAGCTCCTTTGAAGGCTGCCGATGATGCTGTTCTTGTAGATACATCTGATGATACTCCGCAGCAGTCAGTTGAAAGAATAGTAAAAATCATAGAGGAAAAGACACTGTAATTTCAGAATGCGGATTTTTCAAAAAGAATACCTATTTTTAAACTGTAGGCAAAAAACAAGGAGGATAATATGGAACGCAATAAAAAGCAAATTCCATGGTTTTATTCATTTGCAAGGGGAGTAGTAACCCCCATAATATCTCTTTTATACAGGGTAAAGTTTACAAACAGGGATAATATTCCTGAAAACGGAGCTTATATTATAATATCCAATCACTTATCGAATGTAGACCCTGTTATTATGGGAATGGGACAGCGTAAAAGAAAACTGCATTTTATGGCTAAAGCGGAACTTTTCAAAAACAAGTTTTTTGCAGGACTGATAACTGCACTGGGAGCGTTCCCTGTATTCAGAGGAGAGGGAGTTGACCAGGAAGCAATCAGTACCGGAGAGGACATACTCAAAGAGGGCGGAGTAATGGTAATATTCTTCGAGGGCAAGAGATCAAAGACAGGAGAATTTCTCAGACCGAAAACAGGAGCAATGCTGATTGCCCATGCTACAAATACTCCGATAGTTCCTGCGTGTATTACTCCCGAAAAGAAGCTTATGAAAGTTTTCCGCAAGACAAGGGTTTCTTTCGGAGAGCCTGTAACACCCGAACAACTCGGCATAGATGTAAACAATCCCGTTCCAAATCCGAGAGAGCTTAGAAACGCATCTAAAAAAGTAATGGGAATGCTTGAAGAAATGCGTTCAAAGGAAGTATTTTAAAACATAGGAGATAATATATGAGCAAAGTAACTCTGGCAAAGACAGCAGGCTTCTGTTTTGGAGTAAACAGAGCTGTCAATATGGTGTATGAGCTTGCCGAAAAGGAAAAAGTGTGTACCTTAGGGCCGATAATCCACAATGCAGAGGTTGTCAATGAACTGAAGGAAAAGGGTGTCATTATAGCAGACAGTCCGTGTGATGTGAAGGAAGGCTATACCGTTGTAATACGCTCCCACGGTGTCGGCAGGAAGGTCTATGACGAAATATCAGGGCTTGGACTTAAATATGAAGATGCGACCTGTCCGTTTGTTTCAAAGATACATAAAACCGTTGCAAAAGCCGGAAAGGAAAATTCCACCGTAATAATAATAGGCGACAAGAACCACCCCGAGGTAAAGGGAATAGAGGGTCATTGCTGCGGACAATATTTCACGGTTAAAAATCACGATGAAATTGAAAATCTTGTCGAAAATCATCAGGAATTAAAGACAAATAAGGTAACAGTAGTATCCCAGACAACATTTGATGTGAGCGAGTGGAAAAAAAGTTTAAAAATTATCAAAAAAGTATGTACAAACGCCGTGATTTTTGATACAATATGTAATGCAACGGCAGAACGACAAGAAGAAGCGAGGTCTTTGGCAGAAAAATCAGACCTCATGATAGTTATTGGCGACAAAACAAGCTCGAATACCTGCAAGCTTTATGACATTTGCAGACGTGTGTGCAGCAGAACCTACCTTGTAGAAACAAGTAAGGAATTGTCATCAATCGACTTTTCAACAGCTTGTGATATTGGCGTTACGGCAGGAGCGTCAGCACCTGCCAGGATAATAAAGGAGGTACTGGATACAATGGCAGAGAATCAGGTAAATTCCAGTGAAGAAAAAGAACAGGACTTTGCATCAATGCTGGAGGAGCATATGCAGAGCTATAATACAGACGGGAGGGTGCAAGGCGTAGTCGACAGAATAACACCTAATGAAATTTATGTTGACATCGTCGGAAAAAAACAGGCAGGCATTGTAAAGCTTGATGAGCTTACAAATGACCCCAATGCTAAGGCAGAAGATCTTGTAAAGGTCGGAGATGTACTTGACCTTCTTATTATGCGTACAAACGACCAGGAGGGAACAGTAATGCTTTCCAAAAAGCGTGTGGATGCTCAGAAAGGTTGGGATACAGTAAAGGCTGCTCTCGAATCAAAGGAGATACTCACGGGTGTTGTAACAGAGGTGAACAAGGGCGGAGTAATCGCTGTAACAGACGGTACAAAGGTATTTATCCCCGCTTCTCAGGCTACAGCATCAAAGAACGAGAAAACAGACGGTCTGCTCAAGCAGGAAGTAAGATTCAGAATTATCGACATCAATGACCGCAGAAGACGTGCTGTAGGTTCTATCCGTTCCGTTATCAACGAGGAAAAGAGCAAGGCAAGAGAAGCTTTCTGGGCTGGCTGCGAAGTAGGCAAGGTTTATACAGGTACTGTAAAATCTCTTACAAGCTACGGTGCTTTTGTTGACATCGGCGGTGTTGACGGTATGATACATATTTCGGAGCTTTCATGGAACAGAATAAAGCACCCCTCAGAGGTTGTCAAGGTTGGCGATGTAGTTGAGGTTTACGTCAAGGATATTGACGAGGAAAAGAAGAACATATCTCTGGGCTATAAAAAGGCTGAGGACAATCCTTGGGAGGTTCTCAAGAACAATTATCCCGTTGGAACAGTTGCCGAGGTTGAGATAGTAGGACTTACTTCATTCGGTGCATTCGCAAAGATTATCCCCGGCATAGACGGACTTATCCATATTTCTCAGATAGCTGACCGCAGAATTGAGAAGCCTGAGGACGAGCTTACAATTGGTCAGAAGGTAAATGCAAAGGTTACAGCTATTGATTTTGATAAGAAGAGAGTTAGCTTGTCAATAAGAGCTTTGCTTGAGGACAATGCAGATGATTCCGATGCTGAGGAAGATGACAACGAGTAATATTATTTAAATAAAATTTTGCGGCAGACTTTTTCAGATTTTACTGAGAAAGTCTGCCCTTACTGTTTGATAATCCTTAATTCTAAAACCATAAAATTTTGATTGAACTTTTTCAAAAGTTCACGGTTTCCAAAGGCAGAGCCTTTGGTGGGATTTTAAAGGGCAACGCCCTTTAACTATCTATAGTTAAGAGGAACTTCATTATTCTACATATTATTGACTGCGTATATGTGATAATCTTAATAATGTCACTGCTTCAGGAAGAATATACGCAGAGTTAAAAACAAAGGAGTTTTTAAAATGAAAAAAGTGTTTACGGCAGTAATTGTCTGCGGACTGCTGCTTTCCTTTACAGCCTGCAAAGGAATTAATCTTCCCGATAAGCCGTCATCTCAGACAGAGAACGGTACAACCTCTCAAACGGAGCAGACGACTGAAGAAGAAACTCAGACTTCAGGCGAGGAGGCTTCCGTACCTAACATTAGCAGCGAGCCGCCTACAGAAAATGAAACAGAAGTCGAAACAGAATCTGAAACAGAGCCGCCTACGGAAAAACAGTATAAGGCAGATGACTATGTTTCGGTGGGAAAGGAAAAAAACTATAAGTACACGGACAGAACAGATAATAAATATAACGTGACACTGCGTATGCCAAAGGTAAACAGCGTGGGAGGAGTATCGTTTGACGAGCTTAATAACGTTATAAAAGAAGACTGCGAACAATATTTCACAGAGTCCGATATGAGTATGAAAGGAAAAACAAGTCTTATTGTAAGTGAAATGAGCTATAAATATTATCTTAACGGAAATGTTCTGAGCATAGTTATAACACATAAGGTGAGCGTTGGTTCGTTTGTGACATACGGTATATATAACACTGATGTAAGAACAGGGGCAATCCTTGACAATGAGGGAATAGCTCAGGCTATGGGTATAACAGACTATGAAGAGCTTCGTGAAAAGATAAAGTCAGCTCTCAGAAAGGATTACGGCGAAAGATATGCAGGTAAAAATCTTTCAGGATACAACGAAACCTTTTCAACAACGATGTCAGACAGCAATATAGACAACTCAGTGCTGTTCATAGGAAAGGACGGCAAAATTATGGCTCAGTGTATCGAATATGTTCAGGCAGGCGGAGGAATGAGTTCGCAAATAATAGAAATAGAGTAAAAAACATACGTATACGCTACTTACAGCAGGTAAAAATCAAATAGTTATGCAATAAATATTGACAAAACTGCGTTGTGGGAATAAAATAGTTAGGCAATCAAAATAATTTCTTGCTTTGATTGCCTTATGACAGTCGTTTAAAAATCGGTATCCGCTTAAACGGATTAATCCGTTAATATTGATTCTGAGCGGAACAGGATAAAAGATGACAGGAGGAGTTATGGAGGATTTTTTTTGCAAAAAGTTTAATGATAGTCTGTCTTTAAGCTATGTTCTGTTTAACAGAGTTGAGCAAAATGTCTTTAACAGCTCAAAAAGATTTAACCTCTCAATAAGTGAACTTTCAATGCTTGAGGTTATAAACAAAAGTCCCGTACACGGCAAGATGATTGGCGATATAGCAGGTGAGCTTATGATAACGCCGTCATCTGTAACAATAGCTGTAAACAGGCTGGAGAGAAAAGGCTATGTTTTCAGAAAAAAAAGTGAAACGGACGGAAGGCAGGTATTTGTAAATCTTACCGAGAAGGGCAGACACGCCGACAGAATATATAAACGCTTCCGAAAAAATATGGCGAGAGATATTCTTAAGGGAATGAGCGACTGCGAAAAGCTTATGCTTATTGAATGTGTCGACAGAATGAATGACTTTCTTCTCAGCAGGATAAACAAAAGTATATTAAACAGAGATGGTCTGAAAAATACGGCATAACCGGAAAGGAATAATACAGAATATGAGCTTTAGCATTTTAGGTACAGGCAAGGCAGTACCGGAATATGTATTGACAAACGATGAGCTTTCTACAATGGTAGAAACAAGTGATGAATGGATTTCGACAAGAACCGGTATAAAAAAGCGTCACATATGCAAAGAGGAAACCATAACCGAACTCTGCGTTCAGGCAGCAGAAGAGGCTATGAACAATGCGGGAGTTACGGCTAAGGAACTCGATTTGATTATATGTGCTACGCTCAGGGGAGAGTATATTACACCGTCACAGGCTTGTGTGGTTCAGAAAGAGCTGGGTGCAACCTGTCCTGCATTTGATATAAATGCAGCATGCTCGGGCTTTATATATGCACTTGACGTTGCGGCAGGCTTTTTTGCAAGAGGCAGAGTTAAAAAGGTTCTTGTAATTGCACTGGATAACCTTTCCAACATAATAGACTGGAAAGACAGAAATACCTGTGTTCTTTTCGGTGACGGAGGCGGAGCGGCAGTTCTCGGAGAGGGTGACGCACTTCTTTCAATAGAGATTACCGCAAAAGGTGATACCGATGTCCTGAAATGTCCTCACGGAGAAAACACCTCGCCTTTCTACAAGCACCCTTCCGAACACCCCTATCTCTATATGAACGGCCCTGAGGTCTACAAATTTGCGGTTGTTTCTATGGTAAAGGGAATAAAACGTGCAATAAAAGAGGCAGGTCTTAAAGAAGAGGATATAGACTGGGTTATACCTCATCAGGCTAATATAAGAATAATAGAAACAGCCGTTTCTAAACTGAAAATACCGCCCGAAAGATTTATACGCACTATTTCGGAATACGGCAATACATCAGGCGGAAGCTGTGCCATAGCTCTGGCTGACAGCGTAAGTCAGGGAAAATTCAAAAAGGGCGATAATATAGCATTCTGTGCTTTCGGCTCAGGTCTTACAACGGGAAGCTGCGTTATAAGATGGGATAAGGACTGAAAGCTCATTTAATGATAATCTCGATTTGAAAGGAATTTATATATTATGATTAGTACCCCTATAAATGAGAAGCTCGGAATAAAATATCCGATATTTCAGGGCGGTATGGCTTGGGTTGCAGATGCTTCTCTTGCATCTGCCGTAAGCAACGCAGGAGGTCTTGGAATAATAGCGGCTATGAACTCAAACGGAGAACAGCTCAGAGCCGAAATCAAAAAATGCAAGGAGCTTACGGACAAGCCTTTCGGTGTAAACATTATGCTTATGAGTCCGTTTGTAGAGGAAACCGCAAAGGTTGTTGCAGAGGAAAAAATCCCTGTTGTTACAACAGGAGCAGGAAATCCTGCAAGATTTATGGAAATGTGGCTTGAAGCAGGCATAAAGGTTATACCTGTAACCCCCTCGGTAACGCTTGCAAAAATGGCTCAGAAAAACGGTGCTTTTGCAGTAATCGCAGAGGGCGGAGAGTCAGGAGGTCATGTCGGAGATATAACAACTATGGCACTTGTTCCTCAGATATGTGACGCTGTTGACATTCCCGTTATCGCAGCAGGAGGAATTGGCGACGGAAGAGGCATAGCGGCTTCCTTTATGCTTGGAGCTGTCGGAGTTCAGGTAGGAACACGCTTTTTAGTGGCAGATGAATGTACTATCAGCCCCGAATATAAAAAGAAAGTAATCAAGGCTAAGGATATAGATACAGTGGTAACAGGAAAACGTTTGGGACACCCTGTCCGTTCGATAAAAAATGCCTTTACAAGAGCATATACAAAGTGCGAATACAACAGCAGTGAGTACTCCGACGAACAGCTCGAACAGATGGGTATAGGAGTTCTCAGAAAAGCCGCAAGAGAAGGCGATGTGTCAAACGGCTGTGTTCTTGCAGGTCAGATTGCAGGTATGATAAAGAAAGAACAGCCTGCAAAGGAGATAATAGAAGAAATGTTCACAGAGGCTGAACAGGTGTTAGGCGGTGCTTCAAAGTGGGTAAAATAGCATTTGTTTTTTCAGGACAGGGTGCTCAGTATACAGGTATGGGCAAGGAACTTTATGAATGTTCCCCTGCCGCAAAAGCCGTTTTTGATATGGCAGACAGCATACGTCAGGGTACTTCAGCTCAGTGCTTTGAAGCCGATAAGGAAACTCTGAGTATAACCGTAAATACCCAACCCTGCGTATTTACCGCAGACCTTGCAGCGGCGGCAGCCGTTGCCGAAAAGGAAATAAAACCCGATTATCTTGCAGGATTTTCACTGGGAGAAATCGCCGCTTTAGGTTTCGGCGGAGTTATGAGCTATGAGGAAGCATTCCGTCTTGTGTGCAAAAGAGGCGAGCTTATGGACAAAGCCGCAAAGGAAAATGAGGGTGCTATGGTAGCCGTTATGAAGCTTACTCCCGAAAAGGTTGAGGAGCTTGCAAAGCAGTTCGACAATACATACCCTGTAAATTACAACAGTCCTGCACAGACGGTTGTAGCTACCACTAAGGAAAACGCTGACAAGCTTGTCGAAGCCGTAAAGGCTGAAAAAGGAAAGGGCATTAAGCTTGCTGTAAGCGGAGCATTCCACTCACCGTTTATGAGAAGTGCCGCTGAGGGTTTAGGAGAATATCTTGCCGATAAGGAACTTGAAAAGCCTTTAATACCCATATACAGCAACGTTACTGCACAGCCCTACGGTGATGATATAAAGCAGCTTATAAAATCTCAGGCAGAAAGTCCCGTACAGTGGCAGAAAACAGTAGAAAATCTCATAGCTGAGGGTGTGGATACCTTTATAGAGGTAGGTGTCGGAAAGACGCTTGCAGGTCTTATAAAGAAAATAAATAAAGATGTCAGGGTGTTCAATGTTGAAAACAGGGAAACACTGGACGCACTTAATATTTGAATTTGTGGAGGACGTAAAAAATGAGTTTTGAAAATAAGACAGCGGTAGTAACAGGTGCTTCAAGAGGAATAGGTCTTGCTGTTGCAAAGAAGCTTGCAGCTCAGGGAGCAAATATTGCCATTCTTTATGTCGGAAAAGAAGAAGAGGGCGAAAACGCTAAAAAAGAGGTTGAAGCTCTCGGTGTAAAGGTCGGTCTTTACTACTGCGATGTTTCAAGCTTTGAAGACTCAAAGGCAACAGTCGCTAAGATTATAGAAGAATTCGGACAGATAGATATTCTCGTAAATAACGCAGGTATCGTAAGGGATAAGCTTGTTCTCAAAATGGAAGAGGCAGACTTTGACGCTGTTATAAACGTAAACCTCAAAGGTACTTTCAATATGATAAAGCACACTTACAGTCACTTTATGAAAAAGCGTGCAGGAAGAATTGTCAATGTGGCTTCCGTAGTAGGTATAAACGGAAACGCAGGTCAGGCTAATTATTCAGCCTCAAAGGCAGGAGTAATCGCACTTACAAAATCCGTTGCAAAAGAACTTGCAGGCAGAGGCGTAACTGTAAATGCGGTAGCTCCCGGATATATAACAACAGATATGACAAACGCTCTCAGTGACAAGGTAAAAGAGCAGATTGAAAGTTCTATACCTATGAAAAAAAGAGGACTTCCCGAAGATGTTGCAAATGCTATTTCATTTTTGTGTTCGGACGATGCCTCATATATCACAGGTGAGGTTATCCGTGTAGACGGCGGTATGGCAATGTAATATGCTTTGCCGTTCTGGAAAGGAGATTTGATATGAGGCGAGTAGTAGTTACGGGAATCGGGTGTGTTACACCTGTCGGAAATGATGTTGAAACAACCTGGAATAATCTTGTAAACGGAGTATGCGGTATAGGAAAAATAACCGCTTTCGATACAGAAGACTGCAAGGCTAAGGTCGCAGGTGAGGTAAAGGACTTTGACCCCCTTAAATATATAGAAAAAAGAGAGCTGAGAAAAACCGACAGATATGTTCAGCTTGCTATTGCTGCGGCTCAGCAGGCAGTTGACGACAGCGGCATTATTGGAAACATAGATGAAAACCGTTTCGGTGTGTATGTAGGCTCAGGCATAGGCGGTATGCAGACATTCTACGACAACAGCGTAGCATTTTATACAGGCGGTTCAAGAAAGGTTTCACCTCACTTTATACCTATGATGATTTCAAACATAGCGGCAGGACAGGTTGCTATAAGATTTAAGGCTAAGGGTGTCTGTATACCCATAGTTACAGCCTGCTCAACGGGTACTCACGAACTTGGAGAAGCTTATCTTGCCATTAAAAACGGTCTTGCAGATGCAATCATAGCAGGCGGCAGCGAAGCTGCCATAAACCCTCTGACCGTTGCAGGCTTCGCAAACTGTAAGGCTCTGACCCTTGTTGATGACCCTGAAAAGGCTTCCATACCTTTTGACAAGAACAGAAGCGGCTTTGTTCTCGGAGAGGGTGCAGGAATACTCATACTTGAAGAGTATGAACACGCAAAGGCAAGAGGTGCAAAAATCTATGCCGAATTTGTCGGATACGGCAATACCTGCGATGCCTACCACGTTACACAGCCCGACCCCGATGCGGAAGGAAGTGCAAGAGCATTCAGCCTTGCTTTCGAGGACGCAGTTCTTAAGGCTGACGAAAAATTATATATAAATGCTCACGGAACAAGTACTTCGCTTAATGACAAGGGCGAAACAAAAGCTATAAAAATGGCTTTGGGTGACAAGGCTTATGATACCCTCATAAGCTCTACAAAATCTATGACAGGTCATATGCTCGGTGCTACCGGCGGTGTTGAGGCTATTGCGGCTGTGCTTGCTCTTAAAAACGGAGTTATACCTCCTACTATCCACCTCAATGAACCCGATGAACTTTGTGACCTCAACTATGTACCCAACAAGGCGGTAAAGGAAAATATAGATGTTTCCGCTTCGTCTACACTGGGCTTCGGCGGTCATAATGCCGTTATCGTATTCAGAAAGCTTTCAGAGTGATTTATGCACTTTGCTGCGTCTTTATCGGTGCGACCCGCCTGACAATTTTGCAAAGGAAAATTGTCGGAAGGAATTTTTAAATTCCTTCCATAAAAAATTTTCAAAGAAAATTTTTTATACGGCGGGTCGCACCTGTGAGGCGGTATATCCATACCTTAAATAAAAAACAGGGGAATTGAAAAAATGTATAATATAAATGAAATAAAGGAGCTTATACAGGCTCTTGACAATTCAAAGCTTACGGACTTGGAGATTACGGGAGAAAACGGAGAAAAGCTTTGCCTTAAAAAGAAAACAGAGAAAGCATATTCAGCACCTGTTGTGACGGCGGCAGTTCCCACACAGGAGCTTCAGACGGAAGAAAGAGCCGCTGATGACAGCGTTAATGAAAAATCTGATGTAAGAACAATAGACTGTCCTATGGTCGGAGTATTTTATGCAGCATCATCGCCTGATGCAGAGCCTTATGTAAGCATTGGTTCAAGAGTAAAGAAAGGCGATGTAGTTTGCATAATAGAGGCTATGAAGCTTATGAATGAGGTAGTTGCTTCTGAGAGCGGAACAGTTACCGAAGTTCTTGTCAAGAACGGAGATTTGGTTGAATTCGGACAGCCGCTTTTTGTGATAGAATAATTACCGTATTTAAAAATATACAGCTCAGAGGTAAATAAAGATATGAATCAGGAAGAAATAAAGAAAATAATTCCGCACAGGGACAATATGCTTCTTGTTGAAGAAGCCGAAAAAATAGACGATGTAACGGCAAAGGGAAAATACACTGTAAAGGGAGATGAATTTTTCCTCAAGGGACATTTTCCCGGAAATCCTGTAGTACCGGGTGTAATTCTCTGCGAGATGATGGCACAGGCAAGCTGTGTACTTATTTCGGGTGAAGGTGTAAAGTCCACACCATATTTTTCAAAGATGGACAATGTAAAGTTCAAGAATAAGGTTTTGCCGGGTGACACCTTGGAAACTACCTGTACACTTACAAAGAGCAAGGGTGTATTCTATTTTATATCCGCAAAGGGATATGTAAGAGATAAGCTTTGCGTTCAGGCAGATTTTACGGTTGCGGTTATTCCTGAGGAGTAAAAAAACCGCAGCTGCGTTAATCTTAATACAGTTGGGAGTGTAGATGTTGTTTTCAAAGATATTGATAGCCAACCGTGGAGAAATTGCGGTAAGAATAATAAGAGCGTGCCGTGAAATGGGTATATCTACAGTAGCGATATATTCTGAGGCAGACAAAGATGCAATGCACGTACAGCTTGCAGACGAAAGCTACTGTGTCGGCGGAGCATCTGTTTCGGAAAGCTATCTGAATATGGCTGCGATACTAACTCTGGCAGTTGCTACGGGAGCACAGGCAATCCACCCCGGATACGGGTTGCTGTCGGAAAATGCAAAGTTTGTTTCATTATGCGAACAGTGCAATATAAAGTTCATAGGGCCTACTTCAAAAATGATAAGTCTGCTCGGTGACAAGGATACGGCGAGAAAAACGATGAGAGCGGCAGGAGTTCCCGTAACTCCCGGCTGCGATATAGTCGAAGATTTAAGTACAGCCCGTGAAAAAGCAGCGGAAATAGGATTTCCACTGCTAATAAAGGCACGTTCGGGAGGCGGCGGAAGAGGAATAAGGCTTGTAAATTCTATGGAGGAGTTCGACAATGCCTACAATTCGGCATCAAGCGAGGCACAGTCTGCATTCGGCGATGGTGCTGTATATATGGAGAAGTTTCTCAAGCCTGTAAAGCATATAGAAATGCAGCTTCTGTGCGACAGATATGGAAACGTTATCTGTCTTGGAGAGCGTGAATGTTCTGTTCAGAGAAAAAACCAGAAGCTTATAGAGGAAAGTCCGTCCCCTGCGGTTACGCCCGACATCAGAAAAGAAATGATGGAGGCTGCCAAAAAGGCGGCACTTGCGGTAAATTACGAAAGCGTAGGAACAGTAGAATTTCTGCTCGACAGCGACAATAATTTCTATTTTATGGAAATGAATACAAGACTTCAGGTTGAACACCCTGTTACGGAGATGGTAACTGGGCTGGATTTGGTTCAGTGGCAGATAAGAATTGCCGCAGGAGCTATTCTTACAATAACGCAGGACAGGGTTTTTATTCACGGACACGCTATAGAGTGCAGAATAAATGCCGAAAATCCCGATGAAAACTTCCGTCCGTCATGCGGAACAATAACGAAGCTGCATATTCCCGGAGGTCCTTCCGTAAGGTTTGATACTGCGATATATCAGGATTATTCCATACCGCCGTATTATGACTCTATGATAGGAAAGCTGATAGTTCAGGCACGTACAAGGGATTACGCAATAAGGAAAATGAAGATGGCTCTCAGTGAGCTTAATATTCACGGAGTTGAGCATAACAGAAATCTGCAGATTGATATTTTGTCCGACAGGAAATTTGTGGACGGTACTTATACTACAGATTTTATGGAAAATCGTGAAAATAATAAAAAGATAAAGTAAATAATATTTGATACATATTATTTATATGATATAGATTGGATTGTGGATTATGTTTAACAGTGATTTTTTTACGTTCCTAAAGCCTAAAAACGAGCTTGAAAATATACCGTCCGACAAATTGTCAGGTGAGAACAAGCCGTATATTCCCGATTCGCTTCTGATAAAGTGTCCCGAATGCAAGAAAATGCTGCTTGTATCGGATTTGAACGAAAACAGCAAGGTATGTATTCACTGCGGACACCATTTCAGGATAAATGCAAGGCGTAGAATTGAGCTGATTGCCGATGAAGGTTCGTTCGAGGAGAAAAATCAGGAAATGACCTCAAAGAATATTATAGGTTTTCCCGATTACAACAGAAAGCTTGCCACGGCGAAAAACAGAAGCGGCGAAAATGAATCGGTTATCACGGGAGTATGTACCGTAAACGGATACAGAACGGTTGTATTTGCTATGGAATCAGGCTTTATGATGGGTTCAATGGGAACGGTTACAGGCGAGAAAATTACAAGAGCGTTTGAATATGCAACAGAACACAGGCTTCCCGTAATAGCGTTTACAGTGTCGGGAGGAGCAAGAATGCAGGAGGGTGTTCTGTCGCTTATGCAGATGGCAAAGACAAGCGGTGCTGTAAAGCGTCACAGCGATGCAGGATTGCTGTATATAACTGTTCTTACAGACCCCACTACGGGAGGAGTTACCGCAAGCTTCGCTATGGAGGGAGATATAATATTATCCGAACCCGGAGCATTGGTAGCTTTTGCAGGACCGAGAGTAATAGAACAGACTATAAGACAGAAGCTTCCCAAGGACTTTCAGACTGCTGAATTTCTGCAGGACAAGGGATTTGTCGATGCTGTAGTTGACCGCCGTGAGATGAAAAAGATACTTTCGGACTTGCTGTTTATGCACGGCATTGAAAAGACTGAAAACAAGGAGGACGAGGTTAAATGAGAGCGTTTGACAGGGTTACTGCGGCAAGAGCGGCAGACAGACTTACTGCGTCTGACTTTATAAAGGCATTGTTCGGAGATACATTTTTCGAGCTTCACGGTGACAGAAGATATGCTGATGATAAGGCAATCAAGGCAGGTATAGGAATGCTTGGAGATATGCCTGTTACGGTAATAGGTCTTGACAAGGGAAAAAATACCAGAGAGAGAGTTGAGAAAAACTTCGGAGCAGCTCACCCCGAAGGATACAGAAAAGCGTTAAGGCTTATGAAGCAGGCTGAGAAATTCAGACGACCTGTTCTGTGTCTTGTAGATACAAGCGGAGCATTCTGCGGAATAGGTGCAGAGGAAAGAGGTCAGGGACAGGCTATAGCAGAAAACCTTATGGAGATGATGACGCTTAAAACTCCGATACTTTCTATATTTATCGGAGAAGGCGGAAGCGGCGGAGCGTTGGCACTTGCAGTAGCAAACGAGGTATGGATGCTTGAAAATGCCGTATATTCTGTAATATCGCCTGAGGGCTGTGCAAGCATACTGTGGAAAGACCCTGAAAAAATGGCAGATGCAGCACAATGTTTAAGACTTACAGCTAATGACCTTTTCACAATGGAGGTTATCGAAAGGATTATAAGAGAACCTAAGTCGGCAGACAATCCTATTTTTGACAGCCTCAGAAACCTCATAGTAAATACGTTCAATAAATATATGAATATGAGCGATGATGAGCTTCTCGAACAAAGGTATAAACGCTTCAGAAAGTACGGAAGAACAACCAAGGTTTTCAGCTTTGATGACAGCAAAGAGGAAGCAAAGGAAAATTAAATATATTTATATTGAAAATAAAAAGACATTGAGTTATTTGTAATTATACTCAATGTCTTTTTTATAAAATTTAAATGGTGATTTTATTTTGTTACATAACAAGCGTTCCGCCGTCGCTCTGGAGAAGTATATAAATCTGTTCTTCCATAGCGGTTCGGGCATTTATATAGACAAGAACATTTTCGTTATCCTTGCCCTTGCACTTGAACTCATAACAAAGAACTTCCTTTCCGTTCTGCATAGGGATAAGTGCTTTCTGTGAGGAAATTATATCAAGCTCACTGCTTACGCTTTCACGAGCCTTTTGTTCTGATATTAAGTTGTTTTCCGTATTCCTTTCGGTATGGTTCATAATATAACCCTCTGCATTATAGCTTACGACATCTCCTGTAACAGTCGAAACACCAACCTTTATCAAATCGCCGTAACAAATAATATCGTTCTGACTGTAAGCAAAGTTTATTGTGCATACCGAATTGTGAATAACATAATAGCTGTCCTTCATATCATATACTTTTTGACGCTTTAAGAAATCTTCTGCTTTCTGAAGAGTTTCTTTATATTTGATTTTGCTGTCATCTGACGGATAATCCGTATTGTATACCTCGCATACATAACCTCCTTTTACCGTGACAGTACCGTAAAGATTATCACTGTCAAAGACATATACAGGCAAAACTCCTTTTCGTGTTTCCCTGTAGGTTATTTCACGGTAATCCCTGTTTACGAAATCAGCAAGAATTTTTTGTGCCTGCTGGGCGGAACATTCCTTTGATTTTTCTGTAAACTTTGGCTTTTTCTGCTGAACACTGTCCGCAAAAGGGCCGTCATAAATAAGGCTTGGATAGTCAACAAAGCTTTTGCTTACTGTCAGAAAGCTGTTGTCAAAGCTCGATTTCTGATTAGGTTCTGTATCTGAACCGAAGTTGCTTTTTAAAGCAACGGCATTTCCGATATTTTCTTCACCATCTCCGAATTTTGCCGAAAGCTCCTCTATTTTTGGGGCTATATTGTCAGCATATTCGGAAAGCTTTTTAAGTGCGGATTTGTTATCCTTACTCAGCGTTTCATTTCTTGATAGCTTTCCTATCGAAAATGAAGCGAAATCTCCGACCTGAGTCAAATATTTCTGAATACCCTCGCCGTCATTCTGTGAAACAGGAAGCTGGCTCAGTGCATTTTTTGCACCCTCAGCCTCAACCATAAGCTTGGACGCAAGTCCGTACTGCTGGGGAGGGGTATTTGCGTATGAGCTTTTTTCAAGTGTCGTTTTTATGGACGAGCAGTAATCCGAAAGCTGACTTAGTGACCTCTGGTATGAATACTGTGTTCTGGTACGATAGTTTTCAGCCATATTGAAGCCTACTATGCCTGCTCCGAATATGACAAGTACAGATGCACTTATATAGCTTATAAGCTTTACTCTGGCTCTTAATCTCATTTTATATAAACCTCCGTTTAATACTTTCAGTGTTAATATTTACATAAAATTCGGATTTATTACCGAAAAATTTCTGCACATACTTTTTGTTTGCAGAATGTACTCCGGCAGTGCGATTGCAGACCACGGCAGCATTTGCTGCCGTGAAATTCAAAGCAAGGCTTTGAATTTGACAAAAGCTTCAGCTTTTGTCGTCTGCAATCGCATCCTGAGCGTAGCCGTAAGTATTTTTTAAATATCATATTGACGCTGATATTTTTATTGTATATATTATTGGTATGGAGTGCCGCAGAAAATGTAATTATTTATTCCGAAAATTACACCCGATATTTCCGCAGATAATGAGCAATACTGTAAATATAAGCTATTGTGAAATCATATAGTTGTAATTGAGATTATTTATGCAGAGGTGTGTAATGATATGGATATATATGATGCGTGGTCGGGGTTTATTGAAACAGGAAGCGTTATAGACTACCTGAAATATACGTCGCTCAGAGATGCTCAGAAGGAAAGTATGCCTGAGTATTTCAGAAGCGGTAATGACGGCACATTGGTGCAGGAGGATAAAAATGAAGATACTGACGGACGGACTGATAATAGGTGAACAAAGTGTAGGAGAAAAAGATCGTCTTGTAACAGTTCTCACAAGAAAATCAGGCGTTATAAGAGCATTTGTCAAAAACTGTAAAAGTCTGAAAAGTGCCAAAGGAGCGGCAACAAGACTTTTGTGTTATTCCCGACTTTCGATATACTTTGGTCGGGATACATACATAATAGACGATGCCGTATGTGAAGAGATGTTTATAAATCTGAGAAACAACATTGAAGATATGTCGCTTTCTCAGTATTTTTGCGAGCTTTCGGAGCATTTTGCACCAAAGGAAACAGATGCCGAAGATTTTCTCAGGCTGATACTGAATGCACTGTATTTTCTGAATAAGAAAAAACGTCCCGCACAGCTCATAAAGTCTGTTGTGGAGCTAAGAATGATGTGCATAAGCGGATATATGCCTGATTTGATATGCTGCACTTTCTGCAAATGTTACGAAACTGAAAAAATGTACTTCCTGCCATACTCGGGAAAGCTTGTATGCTCCGACTGTATATCAAAATCAGACGTACACAGCATAGAAATACCACGCAGTGTCGTTACCGCTATGCGTCATTGCGTATATTCGGAATTTAACAGGCTTTTTAATTTTAAGCTTTCCTCCGATGGTATGGAGCTTCTTGAACGTTGTTCAGAGGAATATCTTCTCTGTATATCCGAGCATAATTTCAGAACACTTGCATTTTATAAAAATATAAAATAAACTGACCTCAGGTATTTTCAAAGACCTGAGGTATTTTGTTCTGCCTGAGATTTTTTACATAGTATTTTGATGAACAGATGAACAATTATAATTATTTTTACTGTTAAAACGCTGTGATACAAAACAAAAAACTGTATATTTTGACGAAGTTATTACAACGGCTTAAAATGAATATGAATAATTGTTGAAAATAAATTTTGAGTAGGTTATAATAATATACAGATTTATAGAGTGGCATTTTTTTGCCATTGTATTAAAAAATTAATTTTATAAAGGAGTTGAACCATAATGCCAATGAATGAAAGAGTTATTATTTCACTGACAATTCTGATTACAGGATTTGTAGTGGTATTTTCTGTTCTTCTTTTGCTTATAGGTCTGATTAAGCTTTACGGAACGGTTGTAAGCAAGGCTCTTGAAAGTGCCGAAAATAAAAAGAAGCTGCAGCTTGCCGCAGTCACAACAGAAAACACTTCTGAGAACAAACCTGAAATTGAAGAAACGGCAGGTGATGTGTCACAGCTCGATGAAAACGGTCTGAATGATGAGATTGTTGCTGTCATAGCCGCTGCAGTAGTCGCTGCTTACGGTGAGGGCAATGTCAGAGTCAAATCAATCAGAAGAGTTCCACAATCACGACCTGTATGGAGTACGGCGGGAATATTCGACAATACAAGACCGTTTTAATGTGCTTTGATATATCTGTTATGAAAGGAATGTGTTGAATGGAAATTTTGAACGGATTTTTACAGTCATTACAAGGTTTGCTTCAGAACTCAGGTATATGTTATCTGGCGTGGCAGAATTATGTGATGATTTTAATTTCTATACTGCTTCTCTACCTTGCTATAAAAAAGCAGTATGAGCCTATGCTTTTGCTGCCCATAGCATTCGGTATGCTGTTGGTTAATCTTTATCCCAATATTATGGGTGCACCCTCTACCGAGCTTATTGCTGTAAAGGATTATATGGCGGCTCACGGAGGAGAAACTGCAAATTATGCAATAACCACTATGCAGGGTGTTGATTATTACAATATACCTCATACAGGCGGATTGTTCTACTATCTGTATCAGGGTGTAAAGCTCGGTATATACCCTCCGCTTATATTCTTAGGTGTAGGTGCTATGACAGATTTCGGCCCTCTTATAGCTAATCCCAAAAGCTTTATTCTCGGAGCTGCCGCACAGATTGGTATATTTATAACCTTTACAGGTGCTATATTCTTAGGCTTTACTGCACAGCAGGCAGGTGCTATAGGAATAATCGGCGGTGCTGACGGCCCGACAGCTATATTTGTTACATCAAAGCTTGCTCCTGAGCTTCTCGGCCCTATTGCGGTTGCGGCATATTCATATATGGCACTCGTTCCTATAATTCAGCCTCCCATAATGAAGGCTCTCACAACAAAAAAAGAACGTGCCATAGAAATGGTTCAGTTAAGACCTGTTTCAAAACTTGAAAAAATTATATTCCCTGTTCTTGTTGTAATAGTAGTTGCTATATTCCTCCCCGATGCGGCTTCACTGGTAGGTATGCTTATGCTCGGAAACCTTTTCAGAGAAAGCGGCGTTGTTGACAGGCTTTTCAAAACAGCTCAGAACGAGCTTATGAATATCATTACAATATTCCTCGGAACTACTGTAGGTGCTACCGCTACAGGAACAGTATTTCTGAATATTAACACCCTTAAAATTATACTCCTTGGTCTGATTGCTTTCTGTATAGGAACTGCATTCGGTGTTCTGTTCGGAAAGCTTATGTGCTTCGCTACAGGCGGTAAGGTCAATCCTCTTATAGGAAGTGCCGGTGTATCTGCTGTTCCTATGGCTGCACGTGTTTCTCAGAAAGTAGGTCAGGCTGAAAATCCCACAAACTTCCTGCTTATGCACGCTATGGGTCCTAACGTAGCCGGTGTTATCGGTTCGGCAGTTGCTGCAGGTGTACTGCTCAGCGTGCTGGGTCATTAAACATATTTATGACATAAAAACATAAAGTTTAGGTCAAGCCTTTTCAAAGGCTTGCGGTTTCCAAAGGCAGAGCCTTTGGTGGGATTTTTAAGGGCAACACCCTTAAACTCACAGTTATTCAATGCACAAATGCCATAGGCGGCATTTGTGCATTATTTTTTGATAATTCTGCAAAAACAGGACAAAATATAATTAAATAAACTTTTGCAAAAGGGTGATTTTTATGAGCAGAAGGGTTAATGCCTTTGTAACTATGGCATTTATTATGTTTATGTCGGCTGCCGTAATATCTACATTTTTAAGCTGTCAGAGAAATGACAGTGCTTCTGCACATACACCTACCGAAGAACCTACAGCAAGCTCAGATACCACAGTATACAGAACGTATGTTGTCAGAGAATATAACGGTATGGTGGCTGTCTTTGAAAAAGGAAACTCCAAGCCCTTAAAGGTAACCGCAAGATGTGTTTCAGCGTTGCCAGAAGAGGACAGGTTCAGACTTGTAAGTGGTATAGAAGCTGTTTCTGATACCAAGCTTAAAAGACTGCTGGAGGATTTGTGTAGCTGACGGCAGTACGTGGTTTTAACGTATACGGAGGTCGTGCGGTTCGCTGCGGTGCGATTTCAACATCAAAATACAAAGTATTTTGATGCAAAAAGTGCTGAAGCACTTTTTGGCTTCGTGACCTTGTTCACGAAGCTTGAAATCGCACCGCAGCAAACCGCACAACCTCTTTCTTTATCTCAGGCAGAGAATATGAAATGCTATCCAAAGCAGTGAATAATATGTTTTATTTTCAGCAAACTAAGAGAGAGGTGAAAAAGATGGCAGTTTCCGTAATAAGAACTATTATACTTTACGCAGTTATTCTGACAATGCTTAGAATTATGGGAAAAAGACAGATAAGTGAGCTTCAGACCAGTGAGCTTGTTGTTACTCTTTTAATATCAAATATAGCGGTAATACCTATGCAGGAGCCTACGCTTCCGTTAATAAGCGGTATAATACCGATTATGTTGCTGGTAGGCTGCGAGGTAACTATAAGCTTTATAATGATGAAGAGCAGCAGATTCAGAGGCTTAGTATGCGGACATCCGCAGGTAATAATCGAAAACGGAGTTATAAATCAGAACAAGATGAAGATGCTGAGAATGACTACAGAGGATTTGACAGAGCAGTTAAGGCAGGCAGGAGTATTTTCGTTAAGCGATGTTGAGTATGCCATAATTGAAACCAACGGAAATTTAAGCGTACTTAAAAAGACTCTGAAGGACAATGTAACGGCGGAACAGTTGGGAATAAAGGACGAAACAGTTTCGTTTGAGTTTGTGGTTATAAGTGACGGCGAGCTTGCCGAAAGTTCGATGAAGCTTTGCGGAGTAGACAGAAAATGGATAGAGAGTAAGCTTAAAAAAAGCAGTTTAAGCATTGAAGATGTGTTTATTATGACCGTAAATCTTGAAAAAGGATACAGCATAATAAAAAAGGAGATTTAATATTGTGAAAAGATTGTTGGCAGCGATAATTTTATTTACAGCAGTTGCAGGAACAGCACTTTTTGAAAGTATCTACGTTATAAACGTATCCGAAAAGACCGAAAATGAATTAAAAAAAGCATTGGTTCAGTATCATAAAGGTAATGTCAGTCAGACGGAGGAAAGCATAAAAAGAGCAACAGGTATATGGGAGCAAAGCAGCGAAATACTTAATTCAATGCTGATTCATAACAATACCGAGTCCATTGACGAAGAAATCACTACTGTAAAGAATGTACTCATATATGACAAGGACACATTTGTCACAGAATGCGAGAATACCATAAATGATATAGAATTTATAAAAAATTCTATGATACCCTATATTTACAATATTTTATAAATGATTTTTTGCAAGAGGAAGAGTAAAAATGAAAACGCTTGAAAGACTTTCGGCAGGACAGCTTTTTATGATGCTTTATATAAGCCGAATGGTAGTAAACGTAACATACAGCAGTTACAGTTCCGATGTAGGAAGTCTGAGATACGGAGTTACGGCATCTGTCATAGCTATGGTTATTACATTTTTTATGCTTGTTCCTGTATATTTTATGATAAGAACAAATAAAAACAGAAATGTAACGGATAATGCCTTTTCTGTTTTCAGGTGGCTGGGAAAAGCTGTGGCATTAATATACGGTCTGTATTTTTTATGGATACTTATAAATACAATATCATTTTTTGATATTATGGTAAAAAACGCAGCAAATCCGAATACATCTGTATTCATACTTTCGCTGGCGGTTGTGGGAGCGGCGGTTTATGCGGCGTACAAAGGCATAGAGGCATTGGGAAGAGCTTCTTCGCTTATATTCATAATTATTGTGGCAGCACTCATAGTCCTTATATTTTCACTTATACCTGAAGCAGATATTCTGAACACTGAACCTCCGTCTATGGAAAACAGTACGGATATTATGGAAACTGTTTTTAATGCCATTGCCAAAAACTCATGTATTCCTGCGATGGCGTTTCTTCTTCCTTTAGCATCGGGAAATTTGAAAAAGGGAGCTGTCTGCTGGGCTTTTGGAGTATATTTATCAATGGCGGTTATGATTTTTATGATTACAGCGGTACTCGGAGATTATCTCGATACACAGGTATTTCCCGTATACACCGTAACAGCGATTGCATCACTGGGAGTTACAAGGCGGCTTGACGGAATTTTTCTGGGTGTCTGGACGGCAGGAATGTTTGTCAAAATATCACTTTTCATATACCTCATATCCGTATGCGTAAAAAGAATTTTCGGAAACAAAGCCGCAAAGCTTTCAATTATTCTGTCGGGAGCGGTTATAGTATTTGTTTCAACCGCAGTATCGGGAACAAACGGAATATTTAATTTATTGTTTGATGTAAAGCTTCTGTTCATATTTACAATGCTGACAGGGGTTATAATACCGCTTGTATTAGGAGTTGTAAACATACGCAGAAAAAAATGCAGCGGTATGCAGATATGATGTAAAGGAAAGTGTTTATTGTTGAAAAAGGTGCTTGTTGTTTTATTTATGTTTGTGGCTGTATTATCCTTGCAGGGTTGTAATATAAAGCAGCTTAATGAAAAAATGATAGTACAGGGTATGGGCATAGATTTTGCGGACGGAGATTACAAGGTAACTGTTATGTATATAAACACGCATAACGATGAAAGCGGAAATTCTCACAAAACCGCAACAGGAAAGGGTAGAACAATAACCGAAGCTGTATCTGATATAGTAACAGGCAACGGTCTTGAGCCTTTGTACAGTCACAATTCATTTGTTATTCTCGGCAGAAGCTTGTGCGAAAGCGGAGTAAATGAAGCTATGGAATTTTTTGCGGGATATTATCAGTTCAAGCCGTCTATAAGTGTGCTTGCGGCACAGGACAGTGCGGCAGAAATTATGAAGCAGGACAGTATTACTCCCGAAGTTATCACGAGAATTTCCGATAATGAGAGTACAGTCGGACTTAGCATAACAATGCCGCTGTATACATTCTGGGGAGATATACGCAGCAGGTCATCATCAGCCTGCACAGCGTTCATATCAGCAGAGGATAATAAGATAAAATCAAATGGAATAGCTGTTTTTGACGGCGATAAGCTGAGCCATATCCTTAGCAGCAGTCAGACTATGGGCGTAGCGGTTATAAGGGGAAAAACCGATATGTCAGGAGAAGCAATACCTGTAGAGGGAGAGCCGAAAAGCTTTTCACTAAGCAATATAAACACGGAAACAAAGGTAAAGGCTGAAAACGGTGTGATGTACTGCAATATAGTCGTGAAAGCCGAGGCAAATATTTATGAATATATTTCCGATAAGAAAAACATAGAGGAAAAAATTGAGAAAAGCATAAACAGTATAACACGTGATGCCGTAAAAGAATGTACCGAAAACGGAAGTGATATATTCGGTTTTGGAAAAAGACTGAGATTTAGCGACAAAAAGATATATAATACCGTTAAAGACTGGAAAAAGTTCATCAAAAACGGAACATACAATATATCATCAGAAATATCTGTAAGATAGAACAGCAGGCTGAACAATGCCCGAATACCGTTTCAGGTATTCGGGCATTGTTCACAATAAAAAGCTGTTGCTTCAAAAAATGTTATCTTTTATAAAATTTCAAAAATATAATAATAAATTTCTTACTAAAAAGTAAAAAAGTTCTTTAAATTTAGGCGGAGTTTTGTTATAATTATCATCAGGGACTTCAGAAAGCTTATGAAATGTATTTTGTACAGAAAAATTTTTTATGTTATTAAGAGTAAGTTATAATTATTTTATATAAAAGTGGGTGTATTCATTTATGAAAGGAAATACGGGATTTCAGGTGTCGCTCGCAAAGATAGCGAAGGAGCTTCAGATGGAGATTATATATACTCCGTCAGATGCAAACAGCATATACATAAAATCACCGAATGTAATCCGTCCGGGAATTGAGCTTACGGGATTTCTTGAATTTTACACTCCCGAAAGGCTTATACTTTTGGGAAATACAGAGTACGCATATTTAAAGCGTTTCGGAAGCGAACAAAGAGCATATGTTCTGAACAATATTCTGCAAAGAAAACCGCCTGCGGTAATAGTTTCCAGAAATCTGGAAATTTTAGATGAGCTTATGAAGGTAGCAAAGGTATGTGAGGTATCAATATTAAGGTCTGACGAGTCAACCTGTGATATAATGGCATCGCTTATAACATTCCTCAATACCGAACTTGCTCCGAGAATTACAAGACACGGAGTTCTTGTCGAGGTATACGGCGAAGGAATACTTCTGACGGGTGACAGCGGAGTAGGAAAAAGTGAAACGGCAATCGAACTTATGAAAAGAGGTCACAGACTTATTGCCGATGATGCGGTCGAAATAAGAAGAGTATCAAGCAAGACGCTTATAGGAAGTTCACCCGAAAACATACGCCACTTTGTAGAACTGAGAGGCATAGGAATTATCAATGCAAGGCGTATATTCGGTATGGGTTCTGTAAAGGTAAGCGAAAAGATTGATATGGTAATCACGCTTGAAAACTGGGATAAAGCCAAGGTATACGACCGTATGGGAATAGATAATGAATATACTGAAATCCTTGACGTTGAAGTACCCTGTCTTACAATACCCGTAAAGCCCGGAAGAAACCTGTCAATTATCATAGAGGTTGCAGCTATGAACAACAGACAGAAGAAAATGGGATATAATGCCGCACAGGAACTTCTGGCAAATCTGGGTATGGACATAGGAATAGAGGATAACAAAAGAACGCTGGACTGGTAATCTGATTTTATTTAAAGCAGAATATCATTCATACAGCACAGCTTTATTGCATAAATAAAAAATACATTGAACGATATACGGAGGAAATATGTACTACGTGAACAGTATTATTGAGATAGCGGGAAGATATGGGTTTGAGGTAAAGAAAAATGAAAGTATGAGCAGACATACTACATTCAAAATAGGAGGAAATGCCGACGTTTTTATAACAGTAAACAATATAGAGGGTCTTATTGATATTCTGCAAAGGTGCAGGGAAAATGAAGTTCCTGTATTTATACTTGGAAAAGGCTCAAATCTTCTTGTTTCGGATAACGGTATTGAGGGTATCGTGATAAGGCTTGACGGAGATTTCAACAAAATAAAAATGCTTGACGATGAAACCGTATATTGTGCATCGGGAGTAAGTCTTGCAAAGCTTTGCAGCTATGCCGCCGACAAGGGACTGAGCGGTCTGGAATTTGCGTGGGGAATACCCGGAAGCGTGGGCGGAGCAGTATATATGAATGCAGGTGCTTACGGAAAGGAAATGAAAGATGTAGTTGCAAGCAGCAGCTATATTGATAAAGACGGAAAAACAGGCAGCTTCGGAATATCTCAGATGGATATGAGTTACAGGCACAGCATATATACCGAAAACGGCTATGTGATAACAGGAGCGTCATTCAGACTTCACAGGGATTCGCCTGTTGAGATAAGAAACCGTATGGACGAAATTATGCAGAAAAGAAGAGATAAGCAGCCCATTGACTTTCCCAGTGCAGGAAGTGTTTTCAAAAGACCTGAGGGGTATTTTGCAGGAACTCTCATACAGGAAGCAGGACTTAAAGGAAAATCAGTCGGAGGAGCACAGGTAAGCGAAAAACACGCAGGCTTTATTATAAATAAGGGAGAAGCTACCTGTAAGGACGTTATGAAGCTTATAAAGCTGGTACAGAAAACAGTTAATGAGCATTCAGGGATTGAGCTTGAATGTGAGGTCAAGCCGATAGGAAAATTTTAACTGAAAGACATTGAAAAGGTGGCAGACATATATGGATTTTGTAATAGTTGTAGGCTTGTCGGGAGCAGGAAAGTCAAGTGCATTGCATACTCTTGAGGATATAAACTATTATTGCGTGGATAATATTCCGCCTGTAATGATTTCCACATTTTATGAGCTGAGTAAAAATTCATCAGACCAGAAACTGTCAAAGATAGCAGTAGTGACAAACGTCAGGGACAGTTCAGACTATAAGGAGCTTTCAAAATCCCTGACAAGTATGAAGCTGGACGGTGCAAAGTATGAGCTTCTTTTTCTCGACAGCCGAGATGACGTTCTTATAACAAGATATAAGCAGACACGAAGAAAACACCCGCTTCTTGATGTCTGCAACGGTTCTACAGTAGATGCCGTAAAGCTTGAAAGAGAGCTGCTTTCATATGTAAGACAAAAAGCCGATTATGTAATAGACAGTACACTTCTTAACGCAGCACAGCTCAGGGAAAGAGTTCAGACGCTTTTCCTCAAAAATCAGGAAAAAGGAATAACAATATCCTGTATGTCATTCGGGTTCAAGTACGGCATTCTTTCGGAGGCGGATCTGGTTTTTGATGTAAGATGTCTGCCAAATCCGTACTATATAGACGAACTGAGAAATAAAACAGGTCTGGATAAAGAAGTAAGAGATTATGTAATGTCCAAAGAGGAGAGCGTAAAGCTTTACGAAAAGATAGTGGATCTGATAGACTTTTCACTTCCGCTTTACGAAAAAGAGGGAAAAAGTCAGATTATTATAGGAATAGGCTGTACAGGCGGTCATCACAGAAGCGTGACGTTTGCGTTTATGCTGTATCATTACCTTACTGAAAAGGGATATAAGGTTATAATAAGCCACAGGGATATAAGAAAAGGCTGAACGGACTATTTTTGACGGAGGTGGATTTTGAAATGTCCTTTTCGTCTGATACAAAAAAGGAGCTTTGCAGAACAGAAATAAACAGCAGAGAGGAAATGACATCTGAATGCTATGGTATGCTTTTATACTGTAAGCGTTTCGGTGCGGATAATATAGTTTTCAGTACGGAAAATGCTTTTGCCGCAAACAGATTTTGTGAGCTTATGAGTGCAGGCTTCGGAGTTATTACAGAAAAAACGTCCGTTCTTACCGAAAGGCACGGAGGAGGAAGTATTTTTACCGTATCGCTTCCTGTAAAAAGTGAATGTGAGCGTGTTTTCAAGTATTTCGGATATGTCGGTAACGAAATAAGCAGACGTATAAATAACGCTATGCTTGAAGATGATGTTTTTGTTTCCGCATTTTTAAGGGGAGCTTTTATAAGCTGCGGTTCTGTGAATAATCCCGAAAAAGACTATCATCTGGAATTTGCAGTTCCGTACAGAAATCTTTGCAGGGATTTGGTAAAGCTTATAAGCGGTGTGGACAGACTTATGTATACGCTTAAAATAGTTGAGCGTAAAGGTATATACGTTGCCTATCTCAAGGACAGCGAGCAAATCTCGGATTTGCTCGCATTTATGAATGCTCCCATAGCTTCAATGAACATAATAGAAACAAAAATCATAAAGGAAATACGCAACAATACAAACAGAAAAATCAATTCAGAGGTTGCAAATATGAAAAAAACCATAACAGCCTCTATGAAACAGATAAAAGCCATAGAAAAAATCCGTGATTGTGCAGGTCTTGAAAGTCTGAGCAGTGAGCTGCGTGACGTAGCGGTTATGCGGCTTGAAAATCCCGATATGTCGCTGAGGGATATAGGAAAAAATCTGAATCCGCCGATAAGCCGAAGCGGAGTTAATCACAGGCTTCAGAAGCTTATGGAGCTTGCGGAGGATTGCAGTAAGCAGAAATGAGCTTATATCTGATATTATTATGAAAGAGGGTGATAAAGGAATGTCTTTTGTACATTTGCACATTCACAGCGAATACAGTCTGCTTGACGGTGCGTGCAGAATTGACAGGCTTATCGACAAGGTTAAGGAATACGGCGGAAATGCGGTTGCGGTTACCGACCACGGAAATATGTATGCGGCGGTGGATTTTTATAAGGAAGCTCTGAAAAAAGGAATAAAGCCGATAATAGGATGTGAAGTATATGTGGCATCTGGAAGCAGACTGAAAAAAATCGGAAGCGGTGAAAGAAAAAATTATCACCTTATACTCTTATGCCAAAACAATACAGGCTATCAGAACCTTATAAAGCTTGTATCCAAAGGCTGGACAGAGGGTTTTTACGGTAAGCCTAGAATAGACAGAGAGCTTCTGGAGGAATATCACGAGGGACTTATATGTCTTTCGGCGTGTCTTGCAGGAGAAATACCGCAGGACATTCTTGCAGGGGATTACGACAGAGCAAAAAAGACAGCCTGCTATTACCGTGAGCTTTTCGGTGAAAACAATTTTTATATAGAGCTTCAGAACCATAATTTAAGGGAACAGCTTATTGTACTGCCTCAGCTTATACGGCTTTCAAGGGAAACGGGAATACCGCTTGTCGCCACGAATGACTGTCACTACATAAATAAAGAGGACAGCGAGCTGCATTCAATTCTGTTGTGCATACAGACCAACCATACAATAAATGACCCGAATAAAATGGAGTTCGGAACAAATGAGTTTTATGTGAAGTCGGAAGATGAAATGCGTGAAATTTTTGCCGAAGTTCCCGAAGCCGTGGATAATACCCAGCTTATCGCCGACAGGTGTAATGTAAGTTTTGAGTTCGGAAAAACAAAGCTTCCTCATTTTGATGTACCCGACAATCAGAACCATTTTGAGTACTTCAAAAATCAGTGCTATAAAGGACTTTACGAAAAATACGGAAGAAATCCCGAAAAAAGTCTGACAGAAAGGCTTGACTATGAGCTTGGCATAGTAAATCAGATGGGTTACGTTGACTATTATCTTATAGTCAATGATTTTATACAGTATGCAAAAAGGCACTCAATACCCGTAGGGCCGGGCAGAGGTTCGGGAGCAGGAAGTCTTGCGGCATACTGCATAGGAATTACGGGCATAGACCCGATAAAATACAATCTTATCTTTGAGCGTTTTCTTAATCCCGAGCGTGTGAGTATGCCCGACTTTGATATAGATTTCTGTACGGAAAGACGGCAGGAGGTTATAGACTATGTTGTCAGAAAATACGGAAAGGAACACGTAGCACAGATTGTCACATTCGGAACGATGGCGGCAAGAGGTGCTGTGAGAGATGTTGCAAGAGCTATGGCGGTATCTTATTCTGCGGCGGACGCAGTTGCAAAGCTTATACCAAACGAGCTTCATATAACCCTTAAAAAAGCACTTGAAGCTTCAAAGGAGCTTAAATCAAGATATGATACCGATTCCACGATACATAAGCTTATAGATACCGCAGCAGCTATAGAAGGAACTCCAAGACACGCTTCAAAGCATGCGGCAGGTGTTGTTATTACCGAAAAACCTGTAAACGAGTATGTACCGCTTGCCAAAAATGATGATGCGGTAGTCACGCAGTATACTATGACCACTCTTGAAGAGCTGGGACTTCTCAAAATGGATTTTCTGGGGCTTAGAAACCTTACGGTAATAAATGATGCCGAAACTATGATAAAAGCTTCAAATCCGAATTACAGTGAAGCTGAAATCGATGAAAGAGATAAAAAAACATTCAGTATGCTTTCACACGGATATTCCGAGGGTGTGTTCCAGTTTGAAAGCGGCGGTATGAAAAATATGCTCATACAGCTTAAACCCGAAAGCGTGGAGGATTTGATAGCGGCAATATCGCTTTACCGTCCCGGCCCGATGGATTCCATACCCAAATTTATAGAAAACCGTCACAATCCTGACAAGGTAACATACAAGCACCCTCTGCTTAAAAATATACTTGACGTTACATACGGCTGTATAGTCTATCAGGAACAGGTTATGCAGATATTCAGGGATATGGCAGGATATTCTCTGGGACGTGCTGATATAGTAAGACGTGCGATGTCCAAAAAGAAAAAGGACGTTATGGAGCGTGAAAGGGATATTTTTATAAACGGTCTTACCGATGAAAACGGAAATGTTGAGGTTGATGGCTGTTTAAGACGTGGTGTCAGCAAAAAGATTGCAGAGGAAATATTTTCTGAAATGGAAAGCTTTGCATCATATGCCTTCAATAAATCACACGCCGCCGCCTATGCAAACGTTTCATACAGGACGGCGTGGCTTAAATGTCACTATCCCTGTGAATATATGGCGGCACTTCTCACCTCCGTTCTTGATAACTTCGGAAAGCTTGCAGTATATACCGAGGAATGTGCAAGACTTAATATAAAGGTGCTGCCTCCTCATGTGAACCACAGTATGAAATCTTTTACTGTAGACGGTAAAAATATACGTTTCGGACTTGTTGCCGTCAAAAATATCGGTAAAAGCTTCATAGATGATATTATATCTGAAAGAGAAAACGGTGAGTTTACTTCATTATACGATTTCTGCAAAAGAATGTACGGAAGTAATATGAATTCAAGAGCTTTGGAAAGTCTTGTAAAATGCGGTGCTTTCGATGGTATGGGTAATAACAGAAGGGAAATGGTAAATTCACTTAAAACCGTGCTGGAAAGCTGTGAGCGTGACTATAAAAGAAATATTACAGGGCAGATGAGCTTTTTTGATGATATTATTGAACAACAGGATAATCCTGTAAATCAGCTTGTAGCAAGTGCCGATGACTTTTCCGTTCCCGAAAAGCTGGCTATGGAAAAGGAAATAACCGGAATGTATCTTTCGGGACACCCTGTAGACCAGTATAGTGATATAATAAAAAGAATTAAGCCTGATAAAATTATCGGTATATGCGATGCTGACGAAAATAAAAAGTATTCGGACGGTGACAGGGCGGTCGTTCTGGGAGTTCTTTCAAACGTAAAGCTCCGTACCACAAAAAATAATCAGACTATGGCAACTGCCGTTATAGAGGACAGGAGCGGAAGTATAGAGATTATGGTATTTCCGCAGGTATTCGACAAAAGCGGAAGGCTTTTGTCAGACGGAAGCGTAGTAAAAATTACAGGTACAGTGAGTATGCGTGAGGACGAAAAGGTAAAGCTTTTATGCAACGATGTAATGAGCATAAAGCAGCTTTCTCAGGAGATTAAAAACAATAAATCCGATGAAGGCAGACGTTCACGAAGTACCGAAACAAATACCGAAGAAAAAAACAAATCAGACAATATATATGACAACAGAAACAAAACACATCTTCTGTATATCAGAATTGATAATCTTCAAAGCGAAAAATTTAAGAAAGTAAGAAATCTGCTTGAAATATTTGACGGAAATACTCAGGTTGTTTTCAGACTTACGGATACAGGAAAAAAGGTATCTGCCCCGAGAAATCTTTGGGTTATGCTTAATGAACCGCTTGTCAGAGAGCTTAAATACATACTTGGAGATGAAAATGTTTTTGTACGGTGAGATTAAGAAATAAATTACAAAAGGAGAGATATATACCTATGGCTGTAGATTTAGAGGGCGTGATAAGAGTTTTCTGCCTTGTAAGCGGAGCATCTATGCTTCTTACAGGAATTTTAAGACTTATTTTTTCTCTGCGTGGCGATGCATCAAGAAAAAAGGATATTGTTCCTGCATTGGTATCATTAATTATGGGAGTTCTTGTAATATTATTGCTGCCGACGCTCATTATGATGATGATTTTCAAGTAGCATTTATAACGCATATTTTTATTCGGCAGATATCTGAATAATATTTACATATCTTTTTGAAAAAAGACTTGAAAATTATGGCGAATATAACTATAATATAGATTAGGTAATATTTAGACAATTATTGGGGGGCTTAAAATGTCAGAAAAAGCTATAGCAGTGTTGACAAGCGGCGGCGATGCACCGGGAATGAATGCGGCTGTCCGTGCTGTTGCACGAGCTGCTTTGTGCAAAGGAATGAGAGTTATAGGAGTTCGCAGAGGTTACAACGGACTTCTTAACGGTGATGTCTTTGAGATGAATCTTCGTTCCGTATCAGATATTATTCACAGAGGCGGTACTGTTCTTTATACTGCAAGAAGTGAGGAGTATAACACTCCCGCAGGTGTGAAGAAGGCTGCTGATACGTGCAGAGAGCTTGGTGTATCAGGTGTTGTTGTTATCGGCGGAGATGGTTCTTTCCGTGGAGCAAGAGATTTGACAGGTCAGGGAATACTTTGTGTAGGTATCCCCGGAACTATAGACAATGACATAGCTTGCAGTGAGTATACTGTAGGTTTTGATACTGCTATGAATACCGCTATGGATATGATAGATCATATACGTGATACGGCTCAGTCACACGACAGATGCAGCGTAATAGAGGTTATGGGCAGACGCTGCGGCGATATTGCTCTCCAGACAGGTATAGCTGTCGGTGCAACCGCAATACTCGTTCCTGAAAAAGAGTATGACCTCGAAAAAGATATTATACAGAGAATGATTGCAACTCAGAAAACAGGCAAGAAGCACTTTATAGTTATCGTAGCAGAGGGTGTAGGCGGTTCTGCCGAAATCGCAAGGCGTATAGAGGAAAGAACCGGTGTTGAAACCAGACTTACTGTTCTGGGTCATGTTCAGCGTGGCGGTATGCCTACACTGAGAGACAGAGTTGTTGCAAGTGCTATGGGTCATAAGGCTGTCGAGCTTCTTTCAAACGGCATAGGCAACAGGGTCGTTGCTATGACTAACGGAAAGATAGTAGACTATGATATTACTGAGGCTCTCAATATGGAGAGAGTGTTCGATAATGAGCTTTATCAGCTTGCTCTTGACATATCAATATAACTGATTATTTTCTTATTTCTGCAATTTGAAACGCTCTTTTAAACGTAAACACGGATTGGATTTGACCGTTCTTAAGGTCTGCGGTTTATGATTGAAAGTTCCGCATATAGTATTGTCCTGTAGCTTTGCGTTGATGGGAACGTTTGGTATAAAACAGCGGAGGGGAAAGTCTTTTTAAAGACTTCCCCCTCCGCTGTTTTATCAAAATATATAAATACCATACCTCCGTGTACGCTTATGCGATTGCAGACGGCAAAAGCGTTCGCTTTTGCCAAATTGCAAGGTATACCTTGCAATTTCGTTTCAGACATTTGTCTGAAACGGTCTGCAATCGCAGCCTGAGCGTAGATACAGAGCTGAATTTAAATCACTGAAATTTAAAAAGCTTTGCAGGAAGCTTATGCTTTCTGTTTTTTGGCTTTCCCGAATGATACAAGTATAAAAGCACTTGTTATGGGAATAAGTACAATGAAAATACAGTTTTTTCCTATAAAAAGAGAGCCTGTAACAGCTATTAAAGCTCCGAAATGATAACTAAGCAGAGTAAGTCCGTAAAATTTTGCTTTTTTCAGCATAGCCTTTTCTTTGCTGAAAACAAATTCGGTTAATGAGGTTGAAAACTGTCTGAAATTATTAGTGGAAAATATACAGGAGCTTGCAAATCCGAAAGCTCCCGGAAAAGCTGTCCACTGAAATGCCATAGAAAAAAACAGTGGATATGTATAGAAGCTGTTTTCTACATTTGAAGGCATAAAAGCAATAGCCGCAACAGACAGGGTATCAAATACAAGTGACAGATATTTAAGATTTATTCTGCTGTAATGAGGAATTATAACTGAAAGGCTAAGTCCTGCAAAATATACAATAAGTCCTGCCATACGCAGAAAAAAAGACAGGAAATCACCTCTTGCAATATCGTTTATAATTTTTATCATATTGGTAGTCTGTGCGTTTGCAAATACATCACAAAAGCTGATTATAGCGAAACACCCGAAAAAACCTCCGATTATCGACATATTGAAATGCGTATATGCCTCTGTATGTGCCTGCATAAAATCCCTCTTTTCCGTTAAAAGATTATATCATTTAAGAAATCTGTTGTAAACTTAAAAATATAACATACATAATGCGGGATTTTAATACATTAATGTACATTTTTCTGCAATAGTAATAATAGTTACAGATAAAATCTTTTTTATCAATAATATAACAAAACTTTAATAATAAAATGTATTTATTCTGACGGTGTTTTATGATATAATCATCGGGAAAGGCTGTAAAAGGTCGGAATATGTATTATAGAAATTTTCATCAGAACGGGAGAAATCATATTATGTACAAAAACTATCTTTTTGATTTATACGGAACGCTGGTTGATATAAATACAAATGAATGGAAAAGCTATCTCTGGAAAAAGATGTCTGAGCTCTACGGCTTTGAAGGTGCATTTTACTCAGCCGCAGAACTTAAAAAGGCATATTTCGAGGAAGTGGAAAGAGAAAAGGAAAGGGTAAGAATAAAAAATCCCGTATATGAGCATATTGACATAAGAATAGAGAATGTATTTGATAATCTGCTGAAATTCAAGGGGATAGAAGTTCCTGACGGCTTCGGAGAATATACGTCAAAGATATTCAGAATAATATCAACTAAATATATAAAGCTGTATGACGGAGCGGAGGAACTGCTTACTGCTCTGAGAGAAGCAGGAAAAAATGTTTATCTGCTTACAAATGCACAGAGAAGCTTTACTGTTCCCGAACTTAAATTTCTCGGGTTATATGATAAGTTTGACGGCATAGTAATATCATCGGACGAATATGTCAGCAAGCCTGATAAGGAGTTTTATAATATAATTATCGACAGATATTCCCTCAAAAGAAACGAAACAATAATGATAGGCAACGACTGTACAACAGATATAGAGGGTTCGTATAATGCAGGGCTGGATTCCCTTTATATACACAGCAATATATCGCCCGAAGTAAGGGGAGAACTTAAAAGTAGATTCAGCGTTATGGACGGAGATGTAAAAAAAATAAAAGATATGATTATAAAGTAAATTTCTTCCAAGAATATTTGTGGAAAGGAATGTGATTTGATTGAAGCTTGAAAATTCAAAAAAAAGACTGTTGGTAATTATCGGAGTTTGTGTGGCAGTTCTTTTGGCGGGAACGGGAATATTCTATGCAGTCAGCGGCGGTACGTTTGATATTACAAGGCTTGCAAATTCAAATGTCGAGGGAGAAACAAGACCGACCGAAAAGCCGAAGCCTACTGAACCCGATAAACCTGAACTGGAAGCAAGTATTTCAGCTCAGACCCTGAATTTAGTCGAAAATCAGACTGCACAGATTAAAGCTGAACTCAAAAACAAGGAAAAAAGCAAATATAATGTACGTTATACCACATCAGACGAAAATATCGCCGCCATAGATACAAAGGGAAAAATTACTCCGATGAGCAAGGGCGAATGTCAGGTAGGGGTTTATGTGGAAGGATATGATACTTCTATAAAGAACTTCAATATAAAGGTGGAAGATTATCGTATAGACCAGATAAGTATGCTGAGCTCGTATGTTTTCGGACTTAGTACAAAGGAGGCATATACCTACGCAGGAAACAGAAAGGGTAATGCAAAAATTACAGGCTGCAAAATAGATGATTTTGACAGTGACGGAAATTATGAGCTTTTTATAAAATATAATCTGTCAAATAAACTGCAAAAAATATTTGTTGTAACTTCATACGGAGATGGCTACACTGTCCACCAGTCGGAAAAAAGCTTCAGCGATATAGCAGGAGGCGGCTATGCAAGCTATATTGAGGACGTTTACAAAGATGCAAACGGCGGTATAAGCATAATAGCAGAGTCAACAAAGGCGGACGCTGTATTCTCGGAAAAAATTACGGCTTTGTATTCAGTTAACGGAACAATGGAAAAACAGGCTGAATACTACTGCAAAGAACCTTTTAATCTTACAGATATGGGTAAGAAGTCTGAGTATAAAATAGATAAAGTAAAGAAAGAGCGTGATGAATTTACATTGCTCTATACATCCCTGAAATCTTCAAGAGAGATTTTCGACAATTATATAACAATAACAGCGAAGCTTTCACAGGGCAACTATGTAAAAGCCGAACTTCCGTCCAATATAGGACAGGCATACTATAACAGACTTCAGTGGACAACAACAGATGACGGAGTTGCAAAGGTAAGCACTTCGGGAATGATTACAGGCGGAAGCAAAGCAGGAAACTGTGAAATTACAGGCTTTATTCCCGGTATGACAGTTCCGCTTTGCAAAATGACAATAGAAGCCAGCAATGTTACAGATGATTTTGAAAGCTATGTGGAATCCATACAGGGCAGCGAAATAATGGGTCAGGCAGGCAACAGAATGAAGCTCTACGGATATTATGTAACCGATATTGACAGCGACGGTATTTCGGATTTGCTGCTTTATTATGTCGGAGGAAACGGCTGTCAGCTTGAAGCTGCACACTATATAGGTTCTCAGGTAAGCCGAAAGGTAATAAAGAGTGTTGTTACCGAAAACGGTACAAGCTGCCTTCTCGATTTGTACAATGACAGTATGAACGGAAATGCTCTGGTTTTATATGTTGGAAAAATGACAAAGACAAACTCTTCACTGACAACGGATTTTCACTATGAAACTTATGAGAACGGCGAATTTACCGATATTAATTCAAGTCAGTATACGGTTATTTCTTCAGACTCCAATAAAAATGAGTGCAAGGTTGCAGGCGAAAAGGTTGAAGAAGATGATTTCAATACTATGCTTAACAGATATGTGAAAATGGGAAGCTGGCATCTGGTATAGAACTTTGGGAAACTGCATTTTTCAGGTATGCACATAAGGCGATTTCAGAAACAGCAGATTTCATCTGCTGTTTGCGGCAGACAGTATGTCTGCCTTCATAAACAGACTTCGTCTGTTTATGTCTGAAATCGCCTGCTCTAGTAAAGCTGAAACCAAAATTTAAAACAGGGAGATGAAACAATGGAGAAAATAAAGGGTGTTATTTTTGATATGGACGGTGTTATAACAGATACCGAAAAATGGCTGCAAAGGTATTATATGAAAGCTGCGAGGGAGCTTGGATTTACTCAGATAAAGGCGGAGCATATACTGGAAATACGCAGTCTGCCTGCCGAAATAGCCGAAAAAAAGATGAAGGCTCTGGTGTGTGATGATTTTGATTTTTACGCAGTAAGAGAACTCAGGAAGAAGTATATGAGCGAGCATATTGAAAAATACGGACTGGAAAAGAAAAAAGGTATAGATGAGCTTCTCAGATACATAAAGGAAAAAGGGCTTAGATGTTCTGTAGCGACTGCCACACCTGTGGAAAGAACTAGGGAATATCTTACAAAGATTGGTATTATAGAATACTTTGATGAAATAGTTTGTGCTGATATGGTGAAAAAAGGCAAGCCTGAACCTGATATTTACATAGAAGCCGCTAAAAGACTTGGACTTCCCGAATCAAGCTGTATTGCCTTGGAGGATTCCCCGAACGGAGTACTTTCAGCATACCGTGCAGGCTGTGTTACAGTTATGGTTCCCGACCTTACCCAGCCAGATGACAGTACGGCACAGATTATCTATACCAAAGCGGACAGCCTTTCAGATGTGATAGATATTATAGAAAAAATAAACTGCGGCTGAACAATTACCTGAAAACAGATTTAATTTTGTAATTTAGTACTGTATCGTGATAAAGTACTTTACTAATTGAAAAGATTGTGCTAAAATCTAAGTAAAAAGAGAACTTTTCTCAGTTTATTTTGACAAGGAGAAATCAGTACAATGAATTCAAAGATAAAAGACCCCAACACGGATTTGCTTTTCAACGCAATATTGAAGCTGGAAACCCCTGAGGAATGTTACAGATTTTTTGAGGATTTGTGTACGGTACAGGAGCTTAAAGCAATGTCACAGCGTATAGTGGTAGCAAGAATGCTTACACAGAAAAAGGTATACAGTACCATAGTAGAGGAAACAGGAGCAAGTACGGCAACAATAAGCAGGGTAAACCGTTCGCTTATATACGGCTGTGACGGATATGAAATGGTATTCGGCAGGATAGACAAGGAACTTGCGGATAAAGCTGAAAATCAGAGCGGAGAATAAAAGTAATGCTGAGTTATTCGTATTTTGCGGACTTTTACGATGAGCTTACGGCAAATGTAAACTATAAAGAAGCAGCACAGTATATCATAAAGCTTTCAGAAAGATACGGTCACGATATGGGAATAACGCTGGATCTTGCTTGCGGAACGGGAACTCTTACGGTTATGCTCAAAAAGCTTGGAGTTGATATATACGGCATAGACGCTTCGGCGGAAATGCTTTCCGAGGCTCAGGAAAAAGCAATGGAAAACGGTATAAGCGGTATGCTGTTTTTAAGGCAGAAAATGCAGAGCATAGACCTTTACGGAACTATAGATACCTGCATATGTACCCTTGACAGCATTAATCATATTACCGATATTGAAGATGTTCAGAAAACATTTTCAAAGGTATCATTTTTTATGAATCCGCAGGCACTCTTCATATTTGATGTAAATACAGTCTACAAGCATCAGCAGATACTTGCAGACAATACGTTTGTATATGATACGGAAAATGTGTACTGCGTATGGCAGAACACTCTTTGCAGCGATAAAAGAACGGTTGATATATCGCTTGATTTTTTTGAAAGGCTTGAAGATAAAAAGAGTACCTGTTACAGACGGTTCAGTGAAAGCTTTCGGGAAAAAGCGTATTCAGATGAAGAAATATGTACTATGCTTGATAAGGCAGGCTTTGAGCTTCTTGACAGATTTGCGTGGAATACGTTCAAAGCTCCCGAACCCGATTGTCAGAGGGTTGTATATATAGCTAGAAAGCTTTGATATAAAAAAGAAAACAAAAGGAAATAAAAATTATGGATAAGATTATAAGATGTATAACGAGTGACGGAAGTATAGTTGCAAGTGCGATAGACAGCAGCGATATTGTAGCTGCGGCACAGCAGGTTCATAAGCTTTCACCGATAGCAACCGCAGCACTTGGCAGACTTCTGACGGGAGCTTCACTGATGGGAGCTCAGCTTAAACAGAAAAAAGCCGCTCTTACTCTCAGAGTAAAGGGTGACGGAGCGTTAGGTTCAATGATAGCTTCCGCAACAAGTGACGGAAATGTAAGAGGGTTTGTACAAAATCCTAACTGTAAGACGGAGTACCACTCAAACGGAAAGCTTAATGTAGGAAAGGCTGTCGGAAAAAACGGCTATCTTTACGTTATAAGGGATTACGGAACAGGTCAGCCTTACAACGGAGTTGTAGAGCTTGTAAGCGGAGAAATAGCCGAGGATATTACCGCATACTACGCAAACAGCGAGCAGATACCTACAGTATGTGCATTGGGAGTTCTTGTAGCCAAAAATGACGGAGGTGCTATGCTTTCGGGAGGAATGCTGATACAGCTTTTACCCGGAGCTGATATGCAGACAGCCGTAAAGCTGGAGAGCAATATAAAAAAGCTTGAGCCTGTAACTACTATGATGGCAAAGGGCATCAGTCTGGTTGATATGTGTAAAATGGCACTGGACGGATTTAATGTTGAGGTACTTGAAGAAAGACCTGTTCATTATTATTGTACTTGCAGTAAGCAGAGAGTTGAACAGAGTTTTGCAACATTGACAGATGACCAGCTCAGGGGATTAGTCAACTCAAAGGGCAAGGTTGAGGCAATATGTCACTACTGCAATAAGCACTATTTGTTTGATAAGAAAGAAATAGATAATATTATTGAAAAAAGAAAAGCAAAAAAATAAAAGATATATTTTATTTTTTTGCAGGTGGTGGATTTTGAAGAAATATGTTGTTTTGCTGATTATTGTAATTGCTATGATAACATTATCAGGCTGTTTAAAAGTAAATTATCCTGAATTACCTGAAAATCCTGTTGTCTTTGAAATGGGAGAGTACATCGACAAAAGCGATGATGAAGCAGGCTACAGTACGATAGAGTATAACGGAAGAATTTATATGCCTTATGGTACGATAAAGAGAGCAATAAATTCAGATGATATTGATAAGTGCATAGGGTATGTTGTTCAGGACGGACAAAAAGATACCGATGAAAGAATTTATACTCTGTCCGAAGATAAAGCTAATAATTATCTGATGATGTATTATGTCGGTGAAAGCTTAATGAACCAGCCTGACTTCTGGAGAGCCGTTGATACAAACGGAAAAAATATTGATACTCCCGTTTATATTGAAAGCTTTAATTATAACTACTGGAAAATTGACTGAATTATTTTACAAATAAATGTTTATCGGTTTGGAGAATTACAGGTTTATGGAGTTTAATGAAAAATTACAGGAGCTGAGAAAACAGAAAGGTCTTACTCAGGAAGAACTTGCAGGAATGCTTTATGTTTCACGCACCGCAATTTCAAAATGGGAGTCAGGCAGAGGATACCCCAGTATTGATTCACTGAAAGCAATATCAAAATTTTTCTCGATATCTTTGGACGAACTGCTTTCAAGTGACGCAATACTTACGATAGCGGAGGTGGAAAACAAAGAAAAGGAAAATCATTTCCGAAGTCTTGTTTTCGGACTTCTTGACTGTTGTGCGGGAATATTTCTTTTTCTTCCGTTTTTCGGGCAGAAAGTCGGAAATGCCGTTCAGGAGGTTTCGCTTCTTTCTCTGACAGAAATTCAGATTTATATGAAAACAGCATATTTAATTATTGTATCTGCTATTGTTATATGGGGGATACTGCTGCTGGCGTTACAGAATACCGAAGCAGGGTTCTGGATAAAAAGCAGGTATAAAGCTTCGCTCGGACTCAGTGCGGCAGGTGTACTCATATTTACGGTCAGTTTACAGCCGTATGCAGCGGCTTTTATGTTCGTATTTTTGCTTATCAAGGCATTAATGCTCATAAAATGGGCTTGATACGAAGCGTATCATTGATGTTACGCACAAATTCTTTATTTTATTTCGCTGTCCGCTTAGAATGTACTCAGGCAAAAGCCAATACATTTTAAAGGATTGATTGAAAATGAAGAAAAAATTCAGAAAAAACATTTATGTAACACTCGCCTTATTTTTGTTGTTTGTATTGTGGACATTGGCAATAAAGTTTATTGATGTTCAGACCATAGGGCCGAGAGGTTCGGCTGTAGGCTTTGCGGCTTTGAACGGATTTATTCACAATGTAACGGGCGTACATATGGAGCTGTATATCATTACAGACTGGCTCGGACTTGTTCCTGTGTTTATTTCGTTCGGATTTGCGGTTCTCGGACTTGTTCAGCTTATCAAGAGAAGAAGCTTTCTGAAAGTGGACTATAATATACTTGTTCTTGGCGGATTTTATATTCTTGTTATGTCGGCATATATTTTATTTGAAATGTTTGCAGTAAATTACAGACCTGTTCTTATTGACGGTTATCTTGAAGCGTCTTATCCGTCATCTACAACCCTGCTTGTAATGTGTGTAATGCCGACATCAATAATGCAGTTCAATACGAGGATAAAAAATGAAAGTGTCAGGAATATAATTTTTGTCGTTATTTCTGTTTTTACGGCATTTATGGTTATCGGAAGATTTATTTCGGGAGTTCACTGGCTCACGGATATTATCGGAGGAATTATATTGAGTGCGGCACTTGTAATGCTTTATTATTCCGTAAGCGGTCTTGTAGTGCAGGATAAAGAATAAATTTTTATATTTACAGGAGATATGCTATGAAAAGATTTGTCAGAGAGATAGTAATATTGTTGATACAGTCAGCGGTGTTCTATCTGATTCCGCTATTTGGAATGAATGAAAATCCTATGGGAATGGTATTGTTAATTATATTGCTGACATTTGTTTTATCTCTGATACTGGGGGCTGTATCAAAAGAAAAAATCAAGTACCTGTATCCGATAGTTATTTCGGTATTGTTTATTCCGTCAGTTTTCATATATTACAATGAAACGGCATTAATTCATGCACTGTGGTATCTGGTTGTTTCAGCGGTCGGAATGGCAATCGGAGCATTAATAAATAAAGCTGTAAGTAAAGAATAAAAATTAAACTGCAAATGAGCAATATATTGTTACTGTGACTGTGTACAGTTTTCAGGATTTGCTCATTTGCAGTTTTGCTTTTTATTCAAGTGATAAATTTTTACTGAGTTTGCAGGTGTATAAGATGTGCAATACCGGGGATACTCTCTCCCTGTTGGTTTGAAGTAGGCGACATAAGAGCTCCCGTTGCTATCACAAGAATATTATTAAGTTCATGTCTGCACATCTTTTCCAGAATAATGCTGCACAGTACACTTGCACAGCAGCCGCAGCCGCTCCCTCCCGAATGTACGTCCTGCCTTTCAATATCGTATATCATCATACCGCAGTCATTGTGCCTTTCTGATATATCTGTATTTTCTTTCAGAAGCAGTTCTCTTAAAAGCTCCGAGCCTGTTTTTCCGAGGTCGCCTGTCAAAATCAAATCGTAGTCCGAGGGTAAAGTTCCTGTGTCCCACAGATATGACTTTATAGTATCGCTTGCGGCAGGTGCCATAGCTGCTCCCATATTATTGATGTCCGTTATACCCATATCAGTAACCTTTCCGATGGTACAATGTTTAAGACATATTGGATTTCCCTGTTTTGCTACAATAGCAGCTCCGCTGCCTGTTACCGTCCATTGTGCGGTAGGTGTTCGCTGTCCACCGTATTCCAGAGGAAAACGGTACTGCCTTTCTGCTGAACAAAAATGAGATGATGTAACGGCAAGTGCTATATCTGCAAAATTGCAGTCTACCATAATTCCAGCCATAATAAGACTTTGAACCATAGTTGAGCATGCTCCGTACTGACCTAAAAACGGTATTCCGAAGCCTCTCAGACTGTAGCTTGTGCTTATGCACTGGTTAAGCAAATCACCCCCGAATGCTACCTGAACATCATTTTCCTTCATAGTTGCTCTTTCCAGTGCAAGCTCTATGGCTTCACTCTGCATTTTGCTTTCAGCCTGTTCCCAAGTTTCGCAGCCGAGCTTTGTATCAATCTCTTTCTTGTGAAACCACTGCGACAAAGGGCCTTCGCTTTCTTTTTTCCCCACTACCGAGCCGAAACCTGCAATAAGAGGATTATTTTCATATTGTATTGTATAGCTTCCTATTCTTTTCATAAGACAATATCTTCCTTTTAGAATTAAATATTTTAAAAGCAATCTGAAATTTTAAAAAGTTGTTTTTATACTGCTTCTTAATATTATTTCAGAATTAAATATTAATTATTATGAAATTTCAAAAATCCCGAAATTCAGTTTATCTGAATTTCGGGATTTGATGCCTGTATACTATTTTTCTTCTGTATTATATTTAGGCGGTTCTGTTTCGTAAATATTGTTTCCTTTGCTGTCGATTACAACTATACAGGGAAAATCCTCTATGGTATATCGTCTTATAGCCTCTGTTCCCAAATCCTCATAACATAAAAGCTCTTCGGATTTAATGCTTTTGGCTATCAGGGCGGCAGCTCCGCCTATTGCGGCAAAGTATACACAATGATTTTTTACTATTGAGTCAATTACTTCCTGATTTCTTGCACCTTTTCCTATCATACCTTTAAGTCCCATATCAAGCAGTGTGGGTGTATATTTATCCATTCTGTAGCTCGATGTCGGGCCTGCGGGGCCTACTGCATAGCCGGGCTTTGCAGGTGCAGGGCCTACATAATATATAACCTCACCGTCTATTTTTACAGGCAGCTTGCTGCCATTTTCCGCAAGCTCGTAAAGTCTTTTATGAGCGGCATCACGTCCTGTAATGATTGTGCCTGTCAGAAGAACGCTGTCGCCTGCGTTCAGATTTTCTATAATGTCATCGGTTAAAGGCAATTTTATATTTTTCATAGCTTCCTCCTTTGCTGCAAACAAATTATATTATAACTGTTTTATGTCTTGCTGCATGACAGCATATATTCACAGCTACAGGCATACCAGCTATATGTGTAGGATAAGTTTCTATATTTACACCCAAAGCTGTTGTATTTCCGCCCAATCCTGCAGGGCCGAAGCCCATTCTGTTAATCTGCTCCAGAAGCTGTTTTTCCATTTCGGCATATCTGGGGTCGGGATTGTCGGTATCTACAGGTCTGAAAGTCGCTTTTTTAGCCAGAACAGCGGCTTTTTCAAACGTTCCGCCTATGCCTACTCCTACAATCATCGGGGGACAGGGATTAGGCCCTGCTTTTCTTACTGTTTCAAGAACAAAATCCATTACACCCTGTTTTCCGTATGAGGGAGTGAGCATTTTTATTGCTGACATATTCTCGCTTCCGAAACCCTTTCCGCCTGCCGTTATGGAAATTTTGCTTCCGGGAACTATCTCGGTATGTATTATTGCAGGTGTATTGTCTTTAGTGTTTATTCTGTCGAAAACAGGGTCATTGACAACAGACTTTCTGAGATAGCCGTCCTTATAAGCCTGTCTTACTCCGCTTTCCACGGCATTTCTGAAGCTTCCGTCCTCCACGATAACCTTATCTCCGTATTTTACAAACAGAACAGCCATTCCCGTATCCTGACATATCGGTATCTGTTCTTCGGCGGCTATCCTGTTGTTTTCAAGAAGCTGCGAAATAACCTGCTTTCCTACGGGTGACTGCTCATTCTGATAAGCACATTCCAGAGCTTTGGTAATATCATCACCTATAAAATAATTGCACTCTTTAAAAAGTCTGCTTACGGCAGATGTTATTTCTTCTGCCTTTATCACTCTAAGTTCCATAAAAATTACCTCTGATTTATAAATTATGTGTATATTATAGTATAAACCAATCCATATTTCAAGAAGATAATGACAATGCGGATTTACAGAGTGATTATTTATTCCGTCTGACTTATTTTATTTTTTCAAGAAAATCTCCTGTTACTTTGGCAACCTCATCGGGCTTGTGCTTGAATATATAATGATGTCCCGGAATATTTACATATGTTACGTTGCCCAGCTTGTCAATATAGGGCTTTATATCATATTCAAAGAACATTTTCATACCATCGACAAAATGTTCGTCAATGCTTTCTTCCAGAATTAATAATTCAGACATATCACTGCCTGACTGCTGTGCAATCATTTTTGAATATGCTACTTTTTCACGCACATCTTCCAATGTATATGCCTGAGCATCTATGTAAAGCTTGGGTATTTTATTCGGAACAAGTGCTTCCGTTGTTTTTCTCACGTTTTCGTAATAGTTGTTTTCTTCTGAGCAGGCCGCCCACGTCATCGGACATCTGTGCCACATCATATCGGCATATTCCTTCTGCTTAGGTGTTTTCAGGTCAACAGTATATTCGGAAGAATTAAAAAACGGTCTGTCTGCACCGAGTTTGGAAAATATTACATTCATATTCATTCCGAAATTGGCGTGACGGTTCTTCATTTCTTCATCAGAATTATTCAGATTTCCTATCTGTGTGGGGTCGAAATAGATAACGGCCTTTATTTCATCGGGATATTTCTGCTGCCAGAAGGACGAATAAACTCCGCCGAAAGAATGTGCCGCAAGAATATAGGGAGCTTTTACACCTGAATTTTTCAAAGCTGTACGATAATCGCTTACTACTTGTTCAACAGTCTGTTCCTCGTGCGTATCGTCACTAAGTCCGTAGCCTGAACGGTCAACAAATGCAAAGCGGTACTTATCCTTGAACTTATCCCTGAGCTTATCCGTGACATTTTCCATATCAATCACATTTGCCATACTTTTAAGTCCTGCAACAGAAACAACCGTACACGAAGCATTGGTATTTCCTTTTATGCAGACATTAAGGTTGTGCGAGCCGACAGAAACTGTATTGACATAACCTGCTTCTTTTAATTTATCCCATTCCTGAGCATCGCATATTTTGTCGAAAACAAATATACCCACGATAAAAAGAACAAGCAGTATCAGAATTGTAAGAAACACATTTCTGATTATTACGAATACTTTTTTTGATTTTGGTACTTTTTCCATTATAGCCCTCTTTTACTTTGCTCTCTGATTTTTCAGTTATGTACGAGCCTGTCAGCAGTTTTTCAGTGCATTTTTGAGGGCAAAAAGTTTTTTTGCAACACCGTCAAACTGCTGAGGAGTAATCGACTGAGCACCGTCTGACAATGCGTGTGGAGGGTCGTTATGCACTTCAATTATAAGACCGTCCGCACCTGCCGCTACTGCTGCCATAGCGAGCGGTTCTACAAGCCAGCTTTTTCCCGAAGCATGACTGGGGTCAACAACAACAGGAAGATGAGAAAGCTTTTTGATAATCGGTATTGCCGAAATATCCAGTGTATTTCTTGTATATGTTTCGTAGGTTCTGATACCTCTTTCACAGAGTATTACATTATCATTACCGCCTGCCATAATGTATTCCGCACTCATAAGCCACTCTTCTATGGTAGCAGATAAACCTCTTTTGAGTAAAACAGGCTTTTTTGTTCTGCCAAGTTCCTTGAGCAAATCAAAATTCTGCATATTTCTTGCACCGACCTGAATAATATCTACATTTTCAAACATATCAATATGAGATGTCCTCATAATTTCGGTTACAATCGGCAGACCTGTTTCTTTTCTTGCAATTTTCAGCAAATCAAGACCCTCTGATTTAAGTCCCTGAAACGCATACGGTGATGTTCTCGGCTTGAATGCTCCGCCCCTGAGCAGGGTAGCACCCGAAGCACTTACATCTTTAGCTATCTGTACAATCTGTTCTTCACTTTCCACAGAACACGGCCCTGCAATAATATGCAGACTGCCGTCACCTATACTTACTTTGTCATTTATTTTTACAACTGTATTTTCAGGGTGAAATTTACGGTTTGCTTTTTTATAGGGTTCCTGTACACGCTTGACACTCTCAACAATATCCTGAGCGTCAATATATTCTATATCGACATTGTGTGTATCGCCGATAAGACCAAGTACTGTAGACTGCACACCGTCCCAGCGGTTGACTTTTACTCCGTAATCCGAACACAGTTTATCCGCAAAATGCTGAATCTGTTCGGGTGATGTTGACGGTTTTAAAACAATAATCATATGTAGTTTCCCCCTGCTTTTATGAAATAGCTTCTTTCATAGCTTTTATATATTCTCCTATGTGTGACGGTGCTTCCTTACCGTACTGCTCCAGTTTTCTGACAATAGCCGAACCTACGATAACACCGTCAGCCAGCTCTGCCATTTTTTCAGCCTGTTCGGTTGTGGAAATACCGAAGCCAATCGCACAGGGAATGTCCGTATTTTCACGGATAACGGCAATAATTGACGATAAATCCGTATTTATTTCGCTGCGTACTCCCGTTACTCCAAGGCTTGAAACAAGATATATAAATCCTTCTGCTTCCTTTGCAATCATACCGATACGGTTTTCCGAAGTAGGTGCGATAAGAGAAATAAGTGCAACACCATACTTACGGCACAGCGGTAAAAACTCATCTTTTTCTTCATAGGGAATATCGGGTATAATCATACCGTCAATTCCTGCTTCCGCACATTCCGAGATGAATTTTTCCGAACCGTAGGAAAACACAACATTGGCATAAGTCATAAATACCAGAGGAATGGTGATTTCCTTGCGTAAATCCCTGACAAAATCAAAAATCATAGCGGTTTTAATGCCGCCCTTCAACGCTCTGAGGTTTGCTCCCTGAATGACAGCTCCTTCAGCGGTCGGGTCGGAAAACGGAATACCTAATTCTATCAAATCCGCACCGTTTTCAACGGCTGTTCGGACAACCTCCTTAGTAGTTTCCAAATCGGGGTCGCCGCAGGTAATAAACGGGATAAAAGCTTTTCCTCCTGCAAATGCCTGTTTAATTCTATTCATAAATATTCTCTCCTCTGTAACGTGCGATAGCCGCACAGTCTTTGTCACCTCTGCCCGAAACGGTAACTACAATGATTTTTTCCTTATCCATAGTCGGAGCGATTTTCATAGCGTGTGCCAGTGCGTGAGATGACTCAATAGCAGGAATAATACCCTCTGTTTTAGAAAGATATTCAAAAGCATTGACTGCCTCGTCATCAGTAATGGCAACATATTCCGCTCTGCCGATATCGTATAAATATGCGTGTTCAGGGCCTACACCCGGATAGTCAAGTCCTGCCGAAATGGAGTATACGGGGGCAATCTGACCGTCCTCGTCCTGACAGAAATAGGATTTCATACCGTGAAAAATACCGAGCTTTCCTGTTGATATGGTAGCTGCCGTTTCAAAGGTATCTATGCCACGTCCTGCCGCTTCGCAGCCAATCAGACGGACATCTTTATCATTGATAAAATGATAGAAGCTTCCTATTGCGTTTGAACCTCCGCCGACACAAGCCATAACGACATCAGGAAGTCTGTTTTCCTTTGCGAGTATCTGTTCCCTGATTTCTTTGGATATAACCGACTGAAAATCACGGACTATGGTAGGGAAGGGGTGAGGCCCCATTACCGAACCAAGACAATAATGTGTATCGGAAATTCTTGTAACCCATTCACGCATAGTTTCGCTTACAGCGTCCTTGAGCGTAGCCGTACCTGTTTTTACGGGAATTACATCTGCTCCCAGCAGACGCATTTTATACACATTGAGTGCCTGTCTTTTTGTATCTTCCTCTCCCATAAATACGACACATTCCATACCCATAAGTGCCGCCGCTGTAGCTGTTGCAACACCGTGCTGACCTGCTCCTGTTTCGGCAATAAGACGTGTTTTTCCCATCTTTTTGGCAAGCAGAGCCTGTCCTAGTACATTGTTTATTTTATGTGCTCCAGTATGGTTGAGGTCTTCACGCTTTAAATAAATCTTTGCACCGCCGAGATTTTCTGTCATTTTTTCTGCATAGTAAAGTCTTGACGGTCTGCCTGCGTAGTCGTTGAATAAATCTGTCAGTTCCCTGTTGAAATCAGGATTTTCTTTATAGTAATTGTAGGCTTCTTCAAGTTCAATTACCGCATTCATAAGCGTTTCGGGGATATACTGTCCGCCGTGTACGCCAAATCTTCCTTTAGGATTTGTCATATCAATTTTCCTTTCTGACAGCATTTACAAACGCTGTCATTTTATTTTTATCTTTTCTGCCGTCCGTTTCCACACCTGTACTCACATCTGCCGCATACGGCTTTAAATATCGTACCGCTTCGGCGACATTCTCCGTATCAAGTCCGCCTGCCAGAAAATAAGGTCTTTTTATATTGGCGAGAAGCTTCCAGTTAAAAGTTTTTCCGTCACCCTTGCCGCCGTCAAGGAGAATGAAATCAGCCGCAGACTTTTCCGCTGTACGGACATCTTCCTTATTTTTAATAACAAAAGCCTGAATAATCGGCTTATCGGTGAAAGCTCTCAGTTTTTGTATATATTCCTCATTTTCGTTTCCGTGAAGCTGTATTATATCAATAATATCAAGAGATAAAACAACATTGTCAATATCTTCATTCACGAATACGCCGACTGTCTTAATATCGGGATTAAGTTTACTTTTCAATATTCGGGCTGTTTCAAAGGAAATATACCGCTTGCTTTTTTTTGCAAACACAAAGCCGATATAATCAGGCTTTATAAAGTTTGCCGTTTCAATATCTTCTGTGCGAGAAAGTCCGCAGATTTTTACTTTTATCATAATAAACCTTTTAATTCCTTTAATTTCTGCCGTTTGTCGGGTGCTTTCATCAGAGTTTCGCCGATAAGCACGGCATCTGCTCCCATATCACGCAAAGCCCTGACATCTTCCGCAGTTCTGACACCGCTTTCCGACACAAAGATAATATCCTTAGGAATGATATTTCTAAGTCGCTGACTGTTCTGTGTATCTACCGAAAAATCTTTCAGGTTGCGGTTATTTACACCTATAATTCTTGCTTTGATGTTGAGTGCCGTCTGTACTTCGTTTTCATCGTGAGTTTCCACCAATGCCGACAATCCGAGTTCATCGCATACTGCAATATACTCTCCGAGCTGCTGCTGTGAAAGAATGGATACAATAAGCAATACCGCTGATGCTCCAAGTAATTTTGCCTCATAAATCATATATTCGTCTACGGTAAAGTCCTTACGCAGACAAGGAATTTTTACATTTTCCGCAATTTCTCTGAGATATTCATTTTTTCCCAGAAACCATTTTGGTTCGGTCAGTACGGATATGCAGTCTGCTCCTGCCGTTTCATATTCTTTGGCAATTTGAAGATACGGAAATTCGGGAGCAATCAATCCTTTTGACGGAGAAGCTTTCTTGCATTCGCAGATAAAGGAAAGTTCAGATTTCCGCAAAGCCTTTTCAAAACAAAAATCACCTTTCGGCAAAGAAAATGCCGTTTTTCGTATTTCCTGCAAAGAAACTTTTTGTTTTGATGTTTCGCACCGTTCCTTTGCATATTCAGAAAGCTGTTCCAGAATAGTCATTATTCTTCCTCCGCACGGTTGCTGACTTCGATAAATTTTTCGAGTGTTGCCGCTGCCTTGCCTGAGTCGATAAGCTCCTGTGCCAAAGCGATACCCTCCTTTATAGTGGCAGCTTTTCCGCCTATATACAGCGAAGCACCTGCATTCATCAGTACAGCGTTACGCTTATGTCCCTTTTTTCCTGAGAGAATATCTCTGGTAATCTGAGCATTTTCAGCAGGTATTCCGCCCAGCAAATCATTTTTTGTACAACGCTCAAAGCCGAAATCTTCAGGCTTAATCATATATGATTTAAACCAGCCGTCTTTTATTTCGCAGATTTTTGTCGGAGAACTGAGCGAAATTTCATCGAGCTTATCTGTACCGTAAACCACCATACCACGTTTTACGCCAAGGCTGATGAGTACCTGAGCCAGAGGTTCAACAAGGTATTCGTCATATACTCCGAGAAGCTGCATAGACGGTGACGCAGGATTTGTAAGAGGGCCGAGAATGTTGAATACTGTTCGGAAACCGAGTTCACGGCGTATAGCACCTACATATTTCATAGAGGTATGATATTTCTGAGCGAAGAAGAAGCACATACCGACTTCGTTAAGCAATTCCACGCAACGCTTCGGACTTTGGTTTATATTGACACCCAATGCTTCAAGACAGTCTGCCGTACCGCTGCTTGACGAAGCTGCACGGTTTCCGTGTTTGGCAACCTTCATACCGCCCGAAGCGGCAACAAGTGCCGCAGTTGTTGAAATATTGAAGCTGTGGGCATTATCGCCGCCTGTTCCGACTATTTCAAACACGTCCATACCTGTTTCCACTTTGACAGCGTGACTTCTCATAGCTTCCGCACAGCCTGCGATTTCATCGGTAGTTTCTGCTTTGGCACTTTTTGTGGAGAGTGCTGCAAGAAAAGCCGCATTCTGTGTAGGGGTAGTTTCACCGTTCATAATCTCATTCATAACGGCATATGCCTCATTATAGGTCAAATCCTCTTTGCTTACGATTTTAACAATAGCTTCTTTAATCATTGCTTTACTGTTCCTTTCATATTTTATGTCATCGGGGATTTTATCCCCGAACCCCTGTCAGGGGCTTTGCCCCTGAACCCCACAAGCCTTTGAAAAGGCTTGACCGAAACTTTCAAGGCAAAATTTTCTTGCGAAAATTTTGGAAATTTCCGAAAAAATTACGAACGAAGTGAGCCATAAAAGTTTTTTGTCCGCTTTTTTTCAAAAAAGCGGTGGGGTCAAGGGGCGAATGCCCCTTGTGGGATTTTCAAGGGCAAAGCCCTTGAACCTTAAAGCTGCCTTTTATAAAATTGGACAGCATAGTTTTTCCGTCAGGTGTCATAATGGACTCGGGGTGAAACTGTACACCGAAAACAGGATATTCCTTGTGTTCAACTGCCATAATTTCTCCGCTGTCGGTCTGAGCCGTAACGTGCAGACAATCGGGAATGGTCGTTTTATCGGCTATAAGGGAATGATAACGGGCAACCGCTGTTATCTCAGGACAACCGACAAACAGATGACATTCTGTATCAAGATGTACTTTACTTTGTTTGCCGTGCATAAGTTGTTTTGCATAAGTAATGGTTGCACCAAATACGGCACATATCGCCTGATGTCCCAGACATACACCTAAAATCGGGATTTCTTTTCCAAGTTCTTTGATGACAGCCATAATAATTCCTGCATTCTCAGGTCTGCCGGGGCCCGGAGAAAGAATAATTTTTTCGGGGTTAAGCTGACGTATTTCTTCCACTGTCATTTCATCATTTCTTATAACACGAATATCAGGCTCAATTTCGCCTATGTACTGATAAAGATTATAGGAAAAGCTGTCATAGTTATCAATCAGTAAAATCATAATTCTTCCTCCTGAGCTATTTCCAGTGCTTTCAGTGAAGCTTTGGCTTTGTTCAGACATTCTTCAAATTCTTTTTCAGGGTCAGAGTCGGCAACAATTCCTGCACCGCTTCTTACAAATACCTTTCCGTTCTTCTTGTATGCAATACGGATAGCAATACAGGTATCCATATTTCCTGTAAAATCAATATATCCAATCGCACCGCCGTAAATGCCACGCTTATTGTTTTCAAGCTGTCCGATAAGCTGACAGGCACGTATTTTAGGTGCTCCCGAAAGAGTTCCTGCCGGCAATACAGCCTCTATTGCGTCAAGTGCATCTTTATCTTCACGGATTTCTCCCCTTACAGTAGAGCCTATGTGCATTACGTGAGAAAATCTTTCGATACTGTGCAGTTTTTCCACCTCAACCGTACCGAATTTGCTGATTTTTCCCAAATCGTTACGTCCCAAGTCAACAAGCATATTATGTTCGGCAAGCTCCTTTTCATCGCAGAGCAGTTCTTTTTCCAAAGCAATATCTTCCTGTTCTGTTTTTCCTCTGGGTCTTGTACCTGCCAGCGGAAAGGTGTGCAGTATGCCGTTTTCAAGTTTGACAAGTGTTTCAGGTGATGCTCCTGCCACTTCCACATCTGTTCCCGAAAAATAGAACATATACGGTGACGGGTTTATGGTTCTGAGTATGCGGTATGTATGAAAAAGACTTCCCTCAAAAGACGCACTCAGACGGTTTGAAAGCACAATCTGAAAAATATCGCCCTCATAAATATATCGCTTTGCTTTTTCTACCATTTCACAATAGCGTTCCTTATCAAATAACGGCGTGACTTCTCCTAATAATTTTCCGCTTTTTTCCTTAAGCTTTTCACCGTTTCTGAGCAAATCTTTAAGGCGGTGAAGCTCAAGTACGGCTTTATTATAATTTACTTCGATATTATCCAGCTTCATATTGACAATCAGAATGATTTTCTGCTTTACATTGTCAAAGGCAATTACCTTGTCAAAAAGCATTAAATCTACATCTTTGAATGCTTCACTGTCATCAACCTGACATTTTACACTGGGTTCGCTGTATGTGAGGTAATCATAGGAAAAATAACCTACAAGTCCGCCTGTAAATGACGGGAGATTTTCAAAACGTGGACTTTTGTATGAAGATAAAATCTGTCGCAGATAAGCAGACGGATTATCTGTTTCAACCTGAACATCACCTATTTTCATAATACCGTCAATGCAGGTGATTTCCATTTTAGGCTGATAACCTAAAAATGTATAACGTCCCCAACGGTCATTTGCCTGTGCCGACTCCAGCATATAGCAGTGTGTGGAAACATTTTTCAGTATTTTCATTGCTTCAATAGGGGTGAGGAAGTCGGAAAGAATTTCACAGCTTAAAGGCAATACATTATATTCATTGCTTTTTGCGATTGTTCTGACTTCTTCGAGTGCAGGAAAAATTTTCATTGAAATACCTCCTTGGTAAATAAAAAAAGTCCTTAACAGAGTGCAACAACTCTGTTAAGGACGAATAAATGACAATTATCCGTGGTGCCACCTTAATTTAACGGAATGAACCGTGTTCTCGACAGGATACCAGCATATCCCCGACAGATAACGGCTGTCCTCACCGTCGCAGAATACTCCGAAAGAAAAAACCTTCGTTTGACCACGCCCTCAGCGACCCATTTGACAATCTGTTTCTTACCTGACTCTCAGCAACGCAGGTTCTCTGTAAAGGCATAAATGCCGTTATTTTCGCTTCATCGGTTTATCATATTGAACTGTCTGAAGTTTACCACATTATCTGTGGTTTGTCAATATATGTTCAGAAATTTTCAGTATAAAATCTGCAGGAATAAAATGTTTCTCACTCTACCGAAACAATGTAGTAGTAGATAGGCTGACCGCCGTTGACAAGTGTAATATCTATTCCGGGATATTTTGCACAAATCTGAGCGTTTACTGCCTCAGCCTTTTCAGACGGTGTATCTTCTCCGTAAATAATGGTAATAAAGGCGGTTTCCTTGCTTACCATACCTTTTATAAGCTTAAGTACAGCTCTTTCGGGAGTTTTTTCCGTAAAAAGAAGCTTTCCGTTTTCAAGAGCGATTATATCGTTTTCCTTTATTTTGGTTGAGCCGAATTCTGAATCCCTTGCAGCGAATGTAACCTGTCCTGTATCTACATCGGCTGCTGCGGAAGTCATTATTTCTATATTTCCCTCAACAGTAAGGTCAGGGTCATAAGAAAGCATAGCACTCATACCCTGAGGGATAGTCTTTGTGGGAAGTATGATAACATTTCTGTCATCAACCAACGGTACAACCTGCTGTGCAGCCATAATTATGTTTTTGTTGTTGGGCAGTACAAAAACATTTCTTGCACCTGTAGAAAGAACGGCTCTCATTATATTTTCTGTACTGGGGTTCATACTCTGACCTCCGCTTACAGTGTTGTTGCAGCCTAAATCCTTGAACAGATTGCTTACGCCTTCTCCTGCGGTAACAGCTACAAAGCCTACTTCATCAACAGGTTCTGCGGTTTCAAATTCATCGTCAAGTTCACTCTGTTTTTCTTCGGCTTCCTTATCCTTTACGATACCTGCAGCTTCTTCGGCACGGCGGTGCTGCTCCTTCATATTTTCAACCTTGACAGTGAGAAGCTGTCCGTAATCAAGACCGTGCTGTAATGCAATACCGGGTTTATCCGTGTGAACGTGTACCTTTATGATTTCATCGTCCTCAACTACAACAACGCAGTCGCCAAGTTTTTCGAGAGCGGAACGCAAATGCTTTATTTTAAGTTTGCAGGGTATATCCTTTCCCACAATAAATTCTGTACAATATGTAAAGTTTATAACGTCGTCAAATTCTGCTACAGCACTTACATAGTTGGTTTCGTCTATGGGATTAAGTACAGGCTGTGTATCCTCAGCATCAAATACCTGACCGCTTTTTATAACGGACAGCATTCCTTCATATATTACACACAGACCCTTTCCGCCTGAATCAACTACACCTGCTCTTTTGAGTACGGGCAGCAAATCGGGAGTTGTTTTCAGAGTAGCTTCTGCAGCTTTGTAAACTTCCTCGAAAGTTTCCTCAATACTTTTTTCAGCTTCCGCACATTCCTTGGCTTTCAGTGCGGAAAGTCTTGCAACCGTAAGAATAGTACCCTCTGTAGGCTTTGCTACAGCATCATAAGCGGCTTCAACTCCGAGCTGTAAAGCGTTTGCAAGGTCAGCAGTAGTAACTGTTTCCTTATCCTCGAAGCCCTTTGCAATTCCCTTGAAGAGAAGGGAAATTATAACGCCTGAATTTCCTCTTGCTCCTCTTAACATTGCAGAAGCAACCTGCTTGCTTACCTGTGCGATATTCTCATTTTCAGGTGTTTCTCTGAGAACCCTTGCGGCAGCTCCTATTGTCATAGACATATTTGTTCCAGTATCTCCGTCGGGTACAGGGAATATATTAAGGTCATCAACCGTATGCTTTTCCTTGAGCATATTGTTTGCAGCGGATATAACAGCATTCCTAAAGACGATACCATTCATCACATATTACTTCCTTTCAGAATTTATATATATAATCAATACAAAACTGTATTAAAGTCTACAAAGAATTATAACATAAGTACATATATGTTTTCAATAGTTAAAGTATTTCTAAAGCCTCTATATTTAAAGTTTTTCCTGTTTTATTGTCAATTTCCATAAGTACGCAGTTCATTTTGCACGCACCAGAAGCAAGTTCAAATCTTTGAGGCAGTTTTTCCTTCATTTTTTTTATTATTATCTCAGGTTTTACTCCGAGAACGGAGTTTATAGTTCCTGTCATACCGACATCTGTAATATATCCTGTACCCTTTGGCAAAATACAGGCATCAGCCGTCTGTACATGAGTATGTGTACCGAAAACAGCCGATACTCTTCCGTCAAGATAATAACCCATAGCTCTTTTTTCGCCTGTGGATTCTGCGTGAAAATCGACTATGATTATTCCTGCATTTTCCTTTTCAGCCTGAGCGATAAGCTCGTCAGCCGCCCTGAACGGACAGTCCACGGCTTCCATATAAGCCGTACCTATTATATTGATTACGGCAACGCTCAGTCTGCCCATATCAAGAACAGTCATTCCGTGACCCGGTGTAGTTCCCTTAGGATAATTGGCAGGTCTTATAAGATACTGACATTCGTCATACAAATCATATGACTCCTTGCGTCTGAAAGAGTGGTTTCCCGTGGTTATAACGTCAACGCCGCTTTGAAAGAGGTATTCTATTGAAGCTTTTGTAACTCCGTTGCCGTCTGCGGAGTTTTCTCCGTTGGCAATAACAATGTCTATACCCTTGAGCTTTTTCAGTTTCGGAAGCTTTTCCCTTAAAAAAGTACAGCCGATTTTTCCGACAACATCTCCTATTGCGAGTATTACCATACAACACACCCTTTTAACTGCATACACTTTTCTGAAAATATCAATCGTCTATATTATATCAGCAAAATGTTTATTTTTCAATTTAATATTTAAATTATTTTAGCGTATTCACAAAAAAATTTATCCTGAATCGGCAAGAAGACTCCGACCTCTATAGGTCGGGGATGAATTGCCGTCAGCCCGTAAGGGCTGAGAATAAATTGACATCTCAAAAATGTAATGATAGAATACGGTTGTAAATATCTG